>Ga0257127_1000046_pt1 | contig 118322 bp, 127 predicted proteins | sample SI060_135mmetaG_FD_190152 | JGI IMG/M metagenome (GOLD analysis project Ga0257127, IMG submission 190152) | Marine microbial communities from Saanich Inlet, British Columbia, Canada - SI060_135m | ecosystem: Environmental > Aquatic > Marine > Inlet | place: Canada: British Columbia | collected... | reverse complement strand
GGAAGAAAAAGACGAAGAAGAAAATGTCGAAGAAGAAAATGTCGAAGAAGAAAATGTCGAAGAAGAAAATGTCGAAGAAGATGATGAGGAAGAAGATGATGAGGAAGAAGATGATGAGGAAGAAGATGATGAGGAAGAAGTATGTACGGTTGTGCGTATTCTTGATGAAAAAACAATCCAAATTGTCGATGAAGATGACATCACTGACGAAATAATAAATCAAATAAATATTGACAAATCATTAACGCTTGATAAATATGAAGAAAATGAAGTTGAATATGATGATGAAGGAAATTTAATTGAGTATGAACTAGAACTTGACGAAGAATTTGAAGACGAACCTGAGTATGATGATGAAGGAAATTTAATTGAATATGAAGAATACGACGAAGATGGTAATCTAATTGAATATGAAGAAGTCGAAGTCGAATATGACGAAGATGGTAATCCAATTGAATATGAAGAAGTTGAAGTCGAATATGATGAAGATGGCAATCCAATTGAATATGAAGAAGTCGAAGTCGAATATGACGAAGATGGTAATCCAATTGAATATGAAGAAGTTGAAGTCGAATATGATGAAGATGGCAATCCAATTGAATATGAAGAAGTTGAAGTCGAATATGATGAAGATGGCAATCCAATTGAATATGAAGAAGTCGAAGTCGAATACGACGAAGATGGTAATCCAATCGAATATGAAGAAGTTGAATACGATGAAGATGGAACACGATTGTAATTGGTGACACAATTATTGAATAACTATGTAACTCAAAATTACATAAAAAATTGATTATAATTTTATTTATTAGTAACAATGTAATATTGTAATGAAATGTACCGACTCTACCATAACAAATACAAATTATGAACCTCCGGGTAAATTGTGTCATTCGATACCGATTGATTATCCTGTAAAAATTCATTATCCTGGCTGCCAATGCAAACATTATAAAAATAAAGTAAATCATAAATCATATTTTCTCATTTCTCCTTATAAAAAGGAAGATTTCTCAAAGAGATTTTTTATATATGATTCCATAGACAAATTACAAGAAGATATTAACCAATTTCCAGATAATTGTGTTTGTACATATAATAGTGGCAAATATAATGGAGGAATTGTGATTGTAAGCAAAACATGTATTGATAATTTTTGCGATGAGAATTCTCCTGAATTACGAGATATTGGTTTCAAAAAATTTGAGACAATTGAATCATGTGAAGATAATTCTCATCTTATAAATAAATTTGTATCATTTTATCCCTGTTTAAAACAATACTATACGTTAGTAGGTATTACTCAAAATTCAGGTAAAAGTGATAATTACACTTTCCCAAAAGGAAAATTATCATTTGAGGACACATCAATTGAAAATTGTTGTTTTCGAGAATTTACCGAAGAAACTGGTAAAACATTTATAAATCATGAAACCGAATTACAGTTTCAAAATGAAAAAAGAAAACTGTATGATTTACAGTTCGTACCACATAGCATTATAATAAATAATTTTTTTTTGAGAATTATTGTTTTGTAATTTATTTTATTCCTCTTTATCGGGACAATCAAGACCCAGCATTCCACTCAAACTTCCAGAGCTGTCATATTGACGTAACATTTCAAAGAAAATGAGAACTAATGCTGGAACAGTTAAAACAAGCATGGTTTTTGATTCATCCAAGGGAAAGATTGAGGCCCCTAGAACAAGTACCAAAATCAAATACTTAAATACATTGGATGTATAGAACAAATTATCCAAAAACTTTGGCACGGGATACAATGTATATCCGGTGTACACAGAGGCGACAGCAAGAATAAAAAGACGGCCCATATTATTGCTTAATAAAGCATTAAGGACGTTTGCGATAGGACTAACTGGAATAAAACTCATATTAAATTAACTATATATTATTATTTGAACGATATTTCAAAAAATTTGAATTCAAAATGAACAAATAGTTTTCTTTATTAATAATAATGTTAATTATTCGTCAAATGTTTTCATGTACCAATATTGACAATATTAATGCAATGATACTTGATGATAAATCAAAATCAAAATTGATGCAAATATACATAAATAATTCAAATCTTAATAAAGAAAATATTAGTAATCATCTAAACGCTATGTTATATTGTTATGCAATTAACAATGGTTATAAAATAACTTTTGACGAAATTGCAAATTTTGTATGCATAAATAAATTAATTAATTCAATACACATATTTCCATTTTTAATATTAACGTTGGTACATATTTCCATTTTAGCGCGAACCCATTATATTCCCAATGTTAGTTCCCGATGGCACTGAGCCGTGGGTAGAAAACGTTTCACGAACACTTAAATTTTGGTGCATAGGAAGTACTTGTGAAGTTCTCGAAGACGATCCATACGATGAACTACTACTCGACGAATACGACGAATATGAAGAATATGAAGGATAGCTTGTAGAGTTTGACGATCCGGAACCGTTGTATGACGATGCATGAATAAAATGAAAACTGGACATTGTTATATTTTTTATATATGAATCTGAGATTGAAAATAATTTTCAATTTTTTGTATTAAATAATGATTATTTGATGCTTAATATTATAGTATCTTATGTTAATGTCAATTATTCGTATGTATACTGATGGGTCTTGCTTAGACAATTCTAAATGTAAACAAGGTTTGTCATTTGGTGGTTATGGATGTCATATATTGTATCCAATGAATGAATATGAAGAATTTTCGGGCGGTATTGAAGGTTCAAAGGTGACAAACAATGTTGGAGAGCTCATGGGATATAAAAGGGGTTTGGAACGTTGCATAGAAGTTGGTGCAGATGATATTCTGCATGTATATTGCGACAGTACATATGTCATAAACATATTTACAAAATACATAGATGATTGGATTAAATATAATTGGAAGAAAAAAACCGGCAAGGAGATTGAAAATTTAGAACTAATTCAAGATATTTATAAACTAATTCAAGATTCCAATCTTGTAATAATATATAAAAAGGTGAAAGCTCATGCACCAGAGCCTTCTAAAAAATCACCTAAATGGTATGATTGGCATGGCAATGATCGTGCAGATATTATTGCTAGAGATTGTGCTCAAGATATGAAATCTCAGGCAAATTTATCGGAAAAAGAAAATTCTCCGAAAAAAGCAAAATCGGTTAATAAAAGAAGTATTATTACTGATAAATTACTTGGTAATACTTCATTAGAGAAAAAAATTGTTACGTTAGCAGACGATACAAATAATGTAATTGATAATACGAAAGTAATTAAATCTATTCGTAAAACTAAAAAAGTTAGAAAAGTAAAGAAATAAAATATCTTTTCAAGCATTTCATTAATTGATGATTATGAAAGCATTTCATTAATTGATGTTATTATTTCGGTATATGTAGGTCTATTTATTGGATCTATATTTACCATCGATTTGATTAAAGATATACTGGAATCAGATATAATTGCGCCATCGCATTCAAGAGATTTTTCTATACACCAATCCTTCTCTTCAATATTAACGCGAAATTTACCTGTTGCAAAGAAGAATTGTTTTGCAGTATTGGACTGTGTCATATGTTTTGGAAATTTATCTATTAATTCAATGATCCAATATAAATGATTTTCATCAGTACCATATGATCTAGTTCCCTGTGGTTCGATCATATAATCGCCAGCAAATAGTTCATACATAATACATCCTAATGACCACACATCGATTTTATATGAATATGGAATACACACTAATATTTCAGGTGATGTATAATTTCTGCTTTGAACATGATAATTTGTATTCTTTTTTTCTATTTTACGAATTGTTGCAAAATCAATTAAAAATACTTCCATATTGTCATGCAATTGATAAGCATGATCAATATCTTTAACTGAACTGATAATACCAGGCATAGTATTTTGGATATATTGCTGAACAGTTGTGCGTTTGAGCATATTATATTTTTTCTTATGTTTTTTATTACTCATACTAAAACCATGTTTTGTTATGATATCAGAACACATGGTGGAATATACTGAATCAAAATTTAAATTAGTAAATGCATTTTGTAATGCATCCAATCGTGCATCATTTGTTTTTATCATTATATTTTCTGGTCGCAAATCGGTATACATATAACCATAAGTTAGTAGGTAATTTAACAATTCTGCGGTATCATGTATAATTTTTAAAACAATACTTTCTTCCATTTTCTCATCATCTCTAGATAAACTCTTTATATTACATGTTAATATATCCATTACTAAACATATTGACGCGATCTTTGAATCGGATCCTAGTGGAGTAAATTTTAATACTTCATGCAATTGTGTCATTTTGAATTTCATTGATGTTAGTTTTGTTATTTTGGTAACTTCGGATAAGCCTTCATGATTGCATATTTCATCTGCATGAAATATTTTCATTGCAAAAAATTTATTACTTTTCAATAAGTATGTTAGCCATATTGTTGAAAATGTACCATATCCAATCTTTTTAATTAATACATATCTCCCGTCAACTAAATCGCCAAAATTGAAATCTCCCTGTTCCTTGTCAATGTGTTCGCCATCTGATTCATCAGAATCACTGGAATCACTTGAATCAATCGAATTGCTGGAATTACTTGTTTCTGTTTCGTATGTAGACTCGGATGCACATAATTTAGTGATTTTACGAGATTTTGCATTGCTCATTATGAATTATACTGTCATATTTCTATATGCCAAGATTATACAAAATATTCATGTTAAAAAAATTGAAATATATAAATTATATACAACGCTATTAGATATTCTTTACTAATGTCTTCAAAATTAGGAAAAACAAAAACAATGTCTTTTACCCAATCTACAAGCTACGCCACTTCTGCGGCAAACCAAGTCTCTACCGAGTCTTTTGGTAAATCGGATGATAAACCTTTCGGTTATGATGTCAAGCCCAATAGTTTTAACCAAGCTGTTGCCTCACGCAATAATCCCGGGGCTCGTGGCCCCAAACTCACTGACCGCCAGAGACATGAACAGTGTCGTGCGGAAGGAACCTGTTTTCCGATCGTTCTCGGTGAAGCTCTGAAGGATCATATTCGTCCATTGAATGGCCTTATCGTCAATCATAAAAAGAACTACACGATGAGAACCGGAAAGGCAAAGGGTAACTCGGTTGTTCTTAGTGACGTGAGACGTTACAAAGGATTCAATGATTTGAGTTACGCCTTATTCGCAATGCATTGCGCTACCAAGAATTTGAACTACGAGCTCACGAACGATTTACTCCGGTACATTGTTGAACATTTTGGTCTTACCGAAAGAGAAGTTGTTGAAGCCAGATATGGTATCAACAAGGACAATCTTTTGGGTATTAACCTGTTCAACTGTGCTATTGGTAGTTTGGCCGTTGATTGTTTTCGCCTGGCTTTATGTCATGGTACCGATCCCAATCAAGTCAATTCGTATGGCGAAGATGCCGAGGGCATGATTAGATGGGCCGAGGGACATCTCAACAAACACAAGCCTGAATCTTCTGGTATGCATGCAGTTAGACGTGAGCAGTGTCTTGATTTCATTAGAGAGGCTCGCGAATTTGATGAAATCAAGAGACTGAACAGTCTTGAGGCTCAGCCCGAGGTGTTCAATGCATCGGAAGAGACAATGAGAGATCTTCCCATTGCCTCTGCTATTGTAGCAAAACCAAAAAAGGCAAAGAAAGCCAAGCCTGTTCTCGACGTTGACGATGATGGATTTTCCACTGTCGCTACTGTTGCGAAGAAGGCTACAAAGCCTGTTCCCAATAAGAAAATTATTGGATCGACTTCTGCATTTGGTGCTCTCATGGCTGATGATGAAGATGAAGATGACAAGAAAGCTAGAAAGGCGGCCAAGAAAGCTAAGAAGCTTGAGAAAGCTGAAAAGGAGGCCAAGAAAGAAGTTAAGAAAGCCAAAAAGGAGGCTAAGAAAGCTGACATCGAAAGTGATAAGTCTGATGACGAAACTTCCGATATCAATTTCATGACTCCTGTCAAATCTTCAACCAGATCTTCCTCACCTCCTCCTGTGGTAAGAAAGAAAAAGGTCAAGAAGGTCCCCGAGAAATCCATGACTTCGTCGTTTTCGGCCTTGAGTTTTGAGAGTGATAGCGATGATAGTGATGACAACGAGAGTGATAAGTCTAATGACGAAACTCCTGACATTGCCATTGCTTCGAATGTTATGACTCCCGATACAACTACCAATAAGTCGATTCCGGATGCTCCAAAAAAGAGACGCTCTCTAAAACCACAAGGAATGTTGATTGGTCGCAATCTTGACAAAGAACTTTTGTCCGCTTCGGTTACAACTCCTATCAAGAATGTTGAGAAATCAATTTCCGATGATCTGGATAGTGACTGTGATGATTCCGAATTGCCGCCACTAATTTCGGAGTCGGAAGATTCTGATGATGATTTTGTAACTCCAGCCAAAAAGACTCGCGTTAGCTTTGCTGACAAGTTAAAGGCTGCATCCAATGAGACAAAATCTCATGTTGCTCGACCCAAGACCAAGGAACCAGACGCTAAGCGTTTGACTTTGAAACACAAGAAGAAGATGAAAAAGGAAAAGGCGAAAGCTGAACTTGAGTCATCTACTTCTTCTGAGAAAAAGTCTGAACCAGATGCCAAGTCTGACAAGTCTGGAAAGATTTATCAAAATGATGAAGAAGGTCAGCAATACATGGACGAGGCAATTGCTCACATCTACGTTCTCAACGACGAAGATGCTGCATTGATCTTGCCATATGTTGAACAGATTCGTTTGACAATGGACCCATCTCTTCTCGAAGAATTCAACGAATTGTTCTCTACTATTATGTAATGCATGATAGTGGAATCAACGATTTGAATTGTCAAGTCGAGTGAATTTGTTTTATTATTTTGATTGATCTATGGTTAAAATTACGTTTTTTTATTGTACATCATGTTAATGGATAACATATATCAAATTGATGCAAATGACTTTAATGATGTTAGATTGATTTGTGATTTACCCACACCTTATCTTTGCTTATATGACACATTCAAGAATATGGAATGCGAATATGAATCAGAATTACAAGACTTACTTATTTTATCAAAGTCGAGAAGTCTCAAGTTATTTTTTCGAAGTGTAAACGAAAGATTAAAATTTTTAATAAAAGAATTTGAGTCAATGCCCAACAGTCAAATTAAAACAATGATTATGGATGATTTGATTTGTTTTATTAAACGTAATTTGTCTGTTGCAAGACAAAATATGACAAAAGAGAAAGCATATACATTTAAATCTGAAGGATGCCTTGATCATAGAGATCCGGAATTCAGTGGCAGATTTAAATGATGTTTTTAAAAAATATAACACATTTAGTGTCTAATAAAATAATAAAAAAGAATTAATCCAAAAATCAGGATAATATTTTTTGATTCATTTGTTTCAAAAGCATTTTTCTTTTTTCCTGTGCATATTTCTTCGCAATCAAAACCTTCAATATCAGATTCATCCGTGGATTTTTTTGATTCATTTCTTATAGCATTGCCCAATGTAATGGTCATTGCTTCAATATTTGGAGCATTATTTTCCCTAGTGTCATCTTTAACATCAATACAAAAACAACGTTTTCTGATACTCATTAATATAATTCTATAAAATAAATAAACAAATAAATAATTATGACGCATTTATTGTAATGCATTTATTGTAATGCATTTATTGTAATGCATTTATTGTAATGCATTTATTGTAATGCATTTATTGTAATGCATTTATTGTAATGCATTTATTGTAATGCATTTATTTAGCATCTCTTTTTTGCTGAGTGATTTTCTCGGTTTTCATTTTCTGAATGATTGTTCTATGGGAGTTTTCAATGTACATCATAATACTATTAATACGCTCAGTAACATCCTTTAGATTATGAGCAGTAATATTCTCATCAGTTGAATAATTGATAATATCATCAAATATTTCATTTGCATGTTCAGAGTTTTTGAAACCAAAATCCTGACCAATAGATTCCAAATCAGGAGTAAGATTTCTTAGAAAGATTTCATTTTCTGCATTTCTATGAGTCTTTACATATGTACTATCGAATGCAATATTACTATATGACACGCCTCTAGGTGCAGTAATTTTAACTTGCAATTGATAATTGGAACACAAATACATAGTTACAGCGGGTATCGATGCAATCAATGTATCTATTCCTCCAACATCTGTATAAATAATATCAGTCGGCCACATTGTTTGTGAATGCTCTATTGTTTTATTGGGACGCGTTTTCGGTACTTCAAAATTAACCAAAATTGTATTATCATCACGAATTTTTCTTCTCATTCCTGCAGCAACAGTGGTAATCAAATTTTGCAACAAAATTTGGTAGTCATATTTTAGAGAAAATAATTCATTACCAGAAATATCATCTCTAGCTTTCTGTTTCAATTTGGTACAATCACCAATAAAATTACAAATTGCAGTATGAAATGAAAAATATGCATTTCTAGAAAATTCAAGTTTCTTAATTAATAAATTGTAATCAGTGCATTTATTACTTTGTTCATCAAATAATTCATCGTACGATATAGGGTTCAAATAATTGGTATCACATGCTTCATATGATTCATGTGTAGCACGTTTACATACGCTCCTGTTTTCAGAGATTGTATCACATGAACATTTTTTAATACAATCACAAGTTGTTGACATAATAAAATTGCTGAGATTAATATTTAAAATAATTTTATTTTACATATCATTTTTAATCCAATTTATCATCGATGTATTTTTTGATTTGAAAAATCGTTTTAAATCAAACGGAGTCATTTTACCCTTTTCTATAAACGGATCTTTGTCGACAGTGTTTGAATTATGAGCTAAGCAGAGCATTACTTTATGTGGATCCAATTGAACCATAGGTTCTGAAAAATTGTTTGTAAAAAAAGCTTCTTCAGCCTTTTGTTTGTCATCTTCATAACGATGATCATTGAGATATTCTTTCCGATAGGCCATTGTTCCATTAGTTCCATGATTAGGACCATATGGACCAAACTCGATAATCTTGTTCAATGATTTATAATATATATGAATAATTGATGATCCTGCAATAAGACAACGAGAACTGCATAATTTTGTAACAACATGGGCGACACGATCTAAACTATAAAAGTCATCATCATCGAAACATACAATAATATCCCCGGTTGCCAAACTATTAAGATAATTTCGTTTGTTACTCAAAATCATTTTATCGGGTGAATGACGATATTTTATATTGGATAACTTTGGAATTATATCTTCATTAGATTCGGGTGAATCGTCTGCTATGATCATTTCCATATATTCCTGAGGATATGTCTGCCATAAAAATTGTTGAATAACATTTGGTAGAAAGCGACGCCTATTCCATGTGGGACAAATAACAGACACAAATGGTCTTTGACCTGATCTATTTTCATGCACTAATGTAACATCCGAATCCAGATTGGATTCCGATACTATTTTTGGTGGCGCAGGTTTATTCTTTTTATTATTCTTTTTATTAGTTTTACCCATATTATAGTATATTTTTATGTTAAATCTCTAACCAATAAACTTACGAGTAGTATTTATATGCTGTTAAAACTATTTAATAAACAAATGAACGTATACTCATGTACCTTGAGTTTATCTATTGCTAAATCTAACGTCAATAAATAATCTACCAATAATGCGTCAACAGATATATCATTGTTTACCTTTTTCCCAATAAATATAATCGATTCTGGAAGATTGTACATATTATTATGAACAATTTTAATCATATTTATGGTTGATTCATTGAATTGTAATCTAATTGAATTAATTTTATATGACATTGTTTGACAAACACCACAATTGGAATAATTTGTTATTAATTTATAACCAGGAATAGTATCCTTGTTGATAGATAAATTAAATAATTGTCTTGATTTGTATTTTGTAGTTAACAATGTTACAAGATTACCATACAGTATTGATAATGATACGTTAACAATTTCCTTAATACGAGAATCATTGTCATGTACTGAAAATTGCTTAGAAATCAGATCTTGTAAGAGATTTTTAAATGTATTTAACAACTTAATGCATTTTTGATATGTATCTAATTGTAATTGAAAAAAACAACGAGTATTACCTTTGTCATTAAATATAACATGGTCCGTATTGTTGCATATTTTTGACACATGATGATCAACAGACATTAAAGTAACATGACATTATCTTTTGTAATATTTGTTACATTCCTATGCATACTTAAATAAAATAATTGCACATGCAACAATGGACTTGTCGTTTTCGATGTTACACATCAGAAACTTCATCCTCGGTGGTAGGAGACTTCTTCGCCTTCTTCGCCTTCTTCGCCTTCTTCACCTTCTTCACCTTCTTTGTTTTCGGTGGCTCGTCTTCATCTGACATGACATAAACATCGGGTTCAGGTTCGGGAATTTCTTCCTCTTCTTTGACATCAACATCATCCTCGACATCTTCTTCGACATCATCCTCGACGTCATCGACCTCTTCTTCCTCTTCGACATCATCCTCATCAGAGTCTTCCTCATCGGACTCATCTTCATAGAGTTCCTCCTCATCAGAGTCTTCCTCCTCCTCATCAGAGTCTTCCTCCTCCTCATCAGAGTCTTCCTCCTCAGAATCATCGGCATCAATGACACCAAGGTCCTCTCCAAATGACAACCATTTCTCGTAGTCATCAAGATGACGAGCCTCTCTAGGTCTCACGAAACAAGCACAATCATCATCTGTGCCTTCAATATCGAAGATCCAGTTCTCGCCATACTTTCCAAAAAGCTGGCGTTCGAATGACTGATAGAGTTCGGCAGTTCTCTTTTCCTTTACAAAAGGAAAGTCAAACTTGGTTCCGACAACTCTAAAAGCCCAGAAAGGACCATACTTCTTGTTCATGTGAGTGGGAAACACTCTCAACCACTCCTTAGCCTTTGCTGTGTCAGCAGACTTTTTGAGTGATCCAGTGCGATCTTTGATGTCAGAAATCTCCTGGCCCTTTTTCGCCTTGTTAGCCCATGAATTGGGATCTTCTGGCTTCTTGACCTTGGATAGAGTTTCCGCAGCCTCATCGAGCTTGTTCTTCTTAAGAAGTGACTTCTTCTGTAGAACCTTCTTCGGCTTTGTCTTCTCTTTGACCACTGGGGTAAAGTCCTCGTATTCTTCCTCATCTGCGACAGTTGTCTCAGATCTCACTACTTCACCATCGATTTTGACCAATGGTTTGTAATCCTTGCCGTGAATACGACGCAGATGACTTTCTGTAGTGTGACCGGGTTTTTCACAGATACCACAAATAGTGGATTTTAGTGCAGGGCACAAGATAGTTCCATCTGAACTACTCTTAAAATGACCGGTTTGTTTGCAAAATGAGCATGTTTTGATACTGGGTGAATCCATTGATGTATTTTTATAATAGAATTGTTCCTAGGATAATTATTTCAATTTTTATTATAATGAACGATATAAATATCCAAAATAATGTTGGATTATTGAACTTTGGTAATACATGCTTTATGAATTCTGGTATTCAATTGTTAATGTCTGCATCAGTATTATGTGTACATTTGGCCAATAATGATGAATTATTGGATACAAAGTTGAAAAAATACATTAAAACCATACGGGATTATATGAATATTAATACCAAAATCATCGGACCAAAGATATTACATGTATCATACAAGAAAATGAATACTAGATATTCGGGATTTTCACAAGAAGATGCACAAGAATTTCTAACATATACTCTTGATGATATTATTACACATGTTCGTTTACTAAAAACAGATGAAGATACAACACATGATAAATATATATCTACCATTGAAAAATTAATGACATATACGTTGGAAACAAGCGTGTTAACTAATAATACATCAGAATCATCAAAACCATCAATAACTCGTTATAGAGAATTTTTATTAGTATTGCCTATGCCAGAAACTAATTTAACTTTAGAGAATTGTTATAACAGTTTTTTAACTCAAATAGATGAAGATAAAACCATTAAATATTCGTTACATGATTTACCAAAGTATTTATTTATATCTGTGAAAAGATTTCATTATGATCAACAACGTCGTGGTAAACGACAAGAACCCATTGAAATACCATTTTTGACTGATATATTTGGCCCAACATACAAGTTGAAGGGTTTTATATTACATATGGGTTCAGTTAATTCAGGACATTATGTTACATATGCATCTAGAAAAATAGATGGGGAAGTTAAATGGTTTTGTTACAATGACAACAATATTACAGAAGTTGATGCAGAAACAGTTGTACAAACGTCTAGAGATGGATATGTGTTCTTGTATTCTCGTGTATAAATAAAAATATATGTAAAAAATGAAAATATTTTTTAATGCGTATTAATGTTATTATATGTCAATGGATAATACCGAAAAACCTAAATCTGTTACAGAAAAAATTCAATCAAAAGATGGCTACATACGAAATAATCTTGGTGGAAAAAGAACAGACCAATGTGCCAGATCTGTCATTTCATCAGATCCTTCTATTTCTGTAGGTGAGTATTATACAAATGATCTTCGTTTGTATTTAGAAAGTCTTGCAAAACCAATAGATAAAAAATGAAGTTATTTTATTTTATGTGGATGTTAATAATATATTAATGTTCAATAACGAAACAACGCCATTATCTAGAACAAATATTAAATATGAAACAATAAATGATGTAGAATCAAACAATACAAATATTTATTTATCTAATTATATCAATGTAATATACAATTATGTGATTTTTGCATGTATATTGATATATTGTATATGCATACCAATTGTTATATGTTTGGTAATATTTTTGTTCCAAGACTCAATAACTAATTCCATTTATCAAAATCATGTTTCAAATATAGTTACAGTAACTATTACATCATATGATCGATCCAACTGTCATAACAACGGAGCATATATTATTGGCATTACAACAGATAAAACACTTTATTATCCGATATGTAGGGTTAATGACGAATGTATAGATTCTGAACTTATTTTGGAACAATATCCAATTGATAAAGTAATTGATGTATATTATTCTGGAACCAGTAGAGGATGCATGAATGTCAAAGATTATGATGATGCATGTAAAACATTTTTTAATGCGCAAATTATATTATTTATGACAAGTACCGTTGTTATTATTGGTAGTTATGTAATGCAGGTGTATGATCGATAAAATGATGTATTAAAAATTGAATTTGATTTATTATGATATTAATGTAAATGTATAATAATGTCGAATACAGAAGAAGAGCAATCATTAATTGAAATGGAAACATATGATATGTTGGACAATATGGAATCTGAGAAAAATAACGATATGTTAGAAAATATGGAACCAAAAAAAGACACCAAAAAAATATCAATTGAGCAATCATGTAAAGATAAAGCTAATAAAATATTACTAAATATTATTGGGGCATCTTTTGCAATATGTTTTATTATATTTATCATTTTATCAATATACTTACTATTAGAAGGAGAACTTGATGTATATAAAGGTCATGTTGAAAATATAGTTAATGCAACTGTTACAACATACGATCAGGGCGATTGTAAAGATGGAAATGTATATGTTGTTGCATCTGTATCAGATAAAACATTTTATTACACAACATGCAATGTTAATAATTATTGTATGGATGCTAATACCATCCAAGATCAATTTTCAATTGATAAATCAGTTAATGTATATTTTTCGGGAACTGGAAGAGGATGTATGGTTGTTGAAAAGTATGATGATGCAATTACTTTGTATCATTATATACAAAATGTATGGTTTGCGATTATTTTGTATATATTTATAAGCATAATGACACTATGTATTATTGATTATAATCAACAATAATGCTAAATAATTGATTTAATCACATTCTTAATTTATATTATATATCTCATAATGGGAAAATATGATCGTTTTTGTCAAAAGTTTGGTTTTACTAAATTGAAGCCTTTGCAACATAATATTGTTGATGCAATTTTAGGTGAGCAATGTGATGTAGTAGGTATTATGTCAACGGGTTATGGTAAATCTGCATGCTATCAAATTCCATTTGAAGCACAACAAGGAACACAATGTGTTTTAGTAATAAGTCCTTTGATAGCATTGATGCAAGATCAAGTTACAAGTTTAATAGAGAAAGGTATTGATGCTGTAGCACTAAATTCCAATTTAAATGTAAAACAACGTCAAGCAGAAATAGCAGAGATTGCAATGGGTACGAATAAGATTATTTATATGTCTCCTGAATTTTGTATGACACAATTTGATTTTTTAAATGAATTGTATTATGAAGGACGTTTATTAATGATTGCTATTGATGAAGCACATTGTATTTCATCATGGGGAAATGATTTTAGATCCGATTATAGACATTTATCATGTCTTAAGAAATGGTTTCCTGAAATTCCAATTATGGCATTAACCGCCACGGCTACTGCAAAAGTTAGAGAAGATATCGCAAAGAATCTTGGTTTAACCGAACATTATGAATATGTTTCGTCATTTGACAGACCAAATATTTATATTGATTGTAGGTTAAAATCTAAAAATCCTGCTACAGATTTTAAACCATTAGTAAAAGAACATAAAGAATCACAAGCAATTATTTATGTTAGAACTCGTGATCTAACTGAAAAAATTTCAAATTTGTTGCATGAACTTGGAGTAAATGCTAAAGCATATCATGCAGGATTGCCCAAAGCTGAAAAAACAGAAACATTTGATGAATTTGTTAGCGGAGAATGTAAATGGATTGTTGCAACTATTGCATTAGGCATGGGCATTGATCAAAATATTCCATTAGTAATTCACTATGGTGCTCCAGGAGATATTGAATCATACTATCAAGAAATTGGTAGAGCGGGTCGAAACGGAGAAGAATCATCATGTATTATGTTTTATGGTGCAGCCGATATGCGAGTCAATAAAATCTTTTTGAAAGATATCGAAGATCCAATTCATAAACGTCATAGAGAATCTCAGATTAAAGATATGGAAAACTTTTTACGAAGTACACAATGTAGACGAAAATTGTTATTACAATATTTTGGCGAAGAATATGAATGGGATAGTTGTGATTATTGTAATAATTGTTGTGCAGATGAGGAGGATGAACAAGAAGTAATTGATAAACAGAATGCATTACAATATCCTGTATTTTTACTTCGTGTTTTCTTGGTCACAACATCAATTAATTCTGGAATGGGAAAAATTTATGATATTTTGTTGGGAAGAGGAGGAAAGAAAACAAAGGATTATTGCAAATCTCCATTTTATGGTATCGGAACACGTTATAAAATAGATATGTGGAAAATTGCATATGAAACTTGTATGTTAAACGAATATATAACGAATAAAGTTGTTGGATTTGGTTCGGTCGTAGAAACAACAAATAAATTGCTAATATGGGCTAAAAATAATAAAACTCATATTAAAAAACTCAAATCATATTCATTTGATGACTATCTTACTATTTCATTCCACTTGCAAGAAAAGTTCCAAATACCTCATGGAGTTGAAATAATGAGACATCATAATACAAGAAGTATTACAATGGCGGAACAATTAATGTTAGATCAAGGGCCAGATTATGTTGTACCAGAGCAAACAAAACATGTTGCACATCCTAGCAAATGGAGCATGCGTTCTAAAAAATAAATTTATTTATCAATGTATTTAACATCACAAAATCTATTATACAATTTGTCATTTATTTTCTTAACAGTTATTAGTTATGTTTAAATTAATAACCCCGTACAAAATAATAATAATTATAATTGTGAGTATGCTTTTATGGACATATGTTATTGCAGATAACTTAATGTATTTGGCATGTGGTTATATAAGTTTACATTACATGGATTTAAAAACCAATAAATATATAACATATCATTTTAATCATAAAAATTACGATGGATCGTTGATGAGCAAAACCATCATAAATAATATAGAAAAACCAATTGACATTGGTAAAATTTATTACAAGAGATCGTATTTGTTTAAAAATAGTGATAATAAATTATATTCTAATTTCGTTATGTCATGTGCAATAATTTGCGAAAAACTATTATTATTGCAACCAAAAAAAGATAGTATTACGATTGCAATAGTAATTGCCATACGTAATATTGAGGACATGAGTTATGGAAATAAATTAAAACTTATAAGAGTTACCTTATATAAACACCAAAATACATTACAAAAAGCTCATTTAATTAAGAACGCAATTAAATTAAGCAAAACGTCAACATATATTACAGATAGACCCGGTATTATAGATTTTCTCAACATACTTAATTGTGATCATGTGATAAATTCATGGAATGCATTAATAGACATTAAACGAAATGATGGAACCGATTTGCATTTATGTAAGACAGTTGATTACAATATTTATAATCAAATGATAAAAGAAAGTTGTATTCTAACTATTGGATCGGATAAAAATGGAACATTTCCAATTAATTGTGTTAAAAAATTAATTATGCTATTAACATGATGTATTTAATAAAATGCGAATATTTGCCATTTCGTTGGTCAATTCTAAGAGTTGATTTTGTATTTTTTCTATTTTTGCATTAGCTTTTTGTAAAGGAGTTTCTTCGATCTTAACTTCTCTTAATTTAATGCATGTTATTTCTAAATCCAAATCTGTACTGCTATATGGTCTGCACATAATAGTATTACTATCAACTTGCATTTTAAATTGATACATTGGTTTTCCATACACCTTTTTAATTTCACATGATTTAAACAAGTGTGGCAAAATAGTTAGATTTATTTCTTCCTTTATTTCTCTGGATATAGCCGTAGCTATATCGGCGTCATTCGTATCGATATTTCCCTTAACAGACTTAAATGTTTTTCGGCCCTTATTGCTAAAATTATAACAATTTACTACCAGCTCAAATACACGAGAACCAATAATAGTTGTTATATTGCAAGATACTTTTCCAACATCGATTCTTTGTTTATTGTATATGTATCGTTTTGCAATGATTACGGGCAACAGCAAAAATTCTGATGAACTTAATTGATCTAGTATTAATGTTATGTTTTCGAAATCATCCCGAATTTTTATCAACAAATATTTGCATGGTGTAATTAAATCAATATCATATTGATTAAATTCTGATTCAGTCAAATTAAATTTTTCCAAAATATTTGTAAATGATTGACTTTCAATACACTCAATCATACTGTCAATTAATCCTATTTCATACATTTCTATTAATGTTGGTTTTGCTTTACATGTGTAATTCGTCTGATCATTTATAAAATCGTATAATATAATGTCTGAGTTGGTAAAAGATGTGTTCGCTATTTCCATTGTTATATTATAGGAATAGTTTTATAAGCCTGTTTACATCAATTTTTATTGACATAAAAAGATTAATATTTTTAATATGCATTCGTTGAATTTTATATTGTACCATACTTTAATGCAAACTGATTTATGGGGTCCACATGAATGGAATTCAATGCAATATAAAGCATTTGGAAGTCCTGAAGTTTTTGATCGAGAAGCAAAGCAACTTTATGCAAGGTATTTTGAAACAAATGCTCGAATAATTCCATGCTCAATGTGTCAAATGGCATTCGGTAATATGATGAATTATATACCAATAGATAGTTATTTAGATGGAAGAGATGGATTATGTTTTTGGATATTTATGATGCATAATTTAGTAAATCGTAAATTAGAAAAACCATTACATGTGTTTAGTCATGTTATACTTAAATATGAAAATGATAGAGCAAGATGTGGTAGTAAAAATGATGTTGAAAAATATGCATTATGTAAAAAAGAATTACAACCATATACAATGGAAATGGCAGAATCAAAGGCTCGAGCAATAAAATCAAAATATGGAGAAATCTCATATGTTCATTTAGAAAATTATTATCGATCAAATACTGTTATTGATCCTAAATATCATAAATGTGATCTATAATTATTAAAAAATGATTATTAATGTTGTTGTAGTTGTATGAAATTGTATATCAATGGAAGATGTAATTTACGAAACAATTGAAATGGAAGATGTTCTTCATTATGATAAAGAAAGATTTAACACAAATAATCATTGGATAAATAATGAACCTCCATTAGATTATAAAGAAATAAATAAAATGACACATACACATAATTGGATAGACAAGTTTGGTAGAAATTATATTAAAATGATTATTGATGATCCATCAACAATGGTTTTGTTAAAAGTATTAGCACAACATGGTGCAATTCTTGGTAAATTTTCTGAATTATATCGAGATGAATTAGATCTTATTCTTGAAAGATACAAGCATGTTGATTGTTTATTTCGAGACAAACATTATTTTGTTGGAGATGAACATGTTAGTTTAAAATATGGCGAACATGGTGTTGGACCATACAATTCATTTGAAATGATTATAAGATCCATGACTACTACTATACCACAACAAAATTGTTACAAAATGATTGGTTTTAATAATGAATCTATTTCTCCATATATTGAAATTATTATTTCCTATTTTCAATCAAATATTAAAAATGTGATCGAAATGAATAATTATACATATGATTTTGCAATTATTAAAGGAATGCAACCATACTTTATTGAAGTAAATAGTTTTGGTAAAGAATATGCTGCTGGATCATCATTATTTCATTGGTTATTGGATGAGCATAAATTATACGATAGTGATAACGAACATAAAATATATGTTAGGTACACAAAATAATAAATTAAACATAAAATAATAAATTAAACATAAAATACTACAATTAAGTACAAAATACTACAATTAACAATCAGATTCATCATCCTCAACCTCGACATCTTCGTTACGATTCTTTCCTCTATTTTTCTTTCCTTTTCTAATCTTTGACTTTGCTCGAGGATCGAAATGATAAAACTTGAGTGACTGTTCATCATCCTCATATTCCTTAAATACCTTATAATCTTCCCATGTATCTACAACAAGTTTTCCTGTATGACCATTTGAATCAACACGAATATAAACAATATTAACATCGCACATTGATCCAAAAATAGTTGTAGCATCCTCTTCTGTTAGTTCATCAACTGATCTGAAGAACAATGAATATGAAACAATTCTAACTTTCTTTTCATCTTCAACAAGGCAATCATGTACTAACTGGGCAATTTCCAAAGAATCACATTGAATATATATATTTCCAGATTCAAGGTACGTAAATGTCACATTTTCTAGGTAGTCATTAATAATAGATTCATCAAAATCATCATCATGATTTCTAATGCTCAGGGTCTTGCTATTGACGTTAACACGATCATTGGTTTCGGACATTATTTATTATATGAGCAATTTTTTAACTCGATATTTGTATAATTGTCTTAAAAAGTTGATTTGTTTTATAATTGTTATGTTGTCAAGATACTATTAATGGAAAATCCTATAGAAGCTACAGAAATATATGGACTTATTGAAGAATATAATGTAAGTAATGTAACAGATATGAACGGTATGTTTCATAATGCTCGTGAATTCAATCAAGACATTGGTAGTTGGAATGTAAGTATTGTGACAAATATGAGTTATATGTTTTGTGATGCTCACGAATTCTTACAAAATATATCACAATGGAATGTAATTAATGTCATGTGTATAAATAATATAATTGATAATACAAAGTTATCTTTATTATTAAATAAACATCATCTTGATAATGCATCATGTTTTGACACAAAAGCCATGGCATTTATTTTTGCATATGGAAGAAGAAAATCATTTGTGCATTTCCTAGTTGAAAATGGATTTGAACCATTTGGACAACAAATATTAATAAAAAATAAGCATCAAATATTTGACATACATGACATTAATTATCATATTATGTCGTTCGTATAAAAATCATATTATGCCAATCATCGGATAAAAATTGAAAAATATTCATTTATAAAATAATACATTCAATGGCAATGGAGCAAATACTACCTTATTCGTACACATTTAGTGATCATGATGAAAAAATGACCGAACTATCAAAATGGATTATGAAACATCCGGGTACCAAAGTAAAATTCAAAGATATCAATGACACTAATATTTTTGGCATTGTTCTTTTTAGTATTGCGTATATTTACGATTGTGAAGCAAAAACTTTATATGCTGAAAATGGATCCGTTGTTCAAACAACTTATAACAATACTGATGTGGCAACAAGTAGCATGTTAGAATTATTGGATGCATTTGATAAGGTTGGTACACAATCAAATCATATCAATCGGGCTCCTATAACAGCATATACTGGACGACAATCTGGTGTGACATTCAGTCAAGATTCTGAATTTGCAGAAAATGATGAATTCACTAATATGGATTCCAATACCGTGGCATTTCAAATACAATTACAGAATTTGAGAAAACATAAAAAAGGGATGATTGTTTACTATACTATAAGTGGAACAGATGCAACACTTAATTTTAGTATGACTGGTGTACAATACACATTTTCGTTTCATTATGATATTGATACAAAATTAAGTAGTAGATTGATTTTTAATCAACCTGCTCCAGAATCATTATTAATTTGGATAATTAATAGGGAATGGTTGTCTACATCTAGATCATTGAATGTCTTATGTTCATGGTTGATTGACATAATTTCTGTAGCAGAAGCTCATATAGATCATGATTTTCATTTTATGACCGAGGCATTGGATCTGTTTGAAATACATAACATTGGATTAGCAGAATATGACTGGACTGACAAAGAAAATGTATGTTTTAGCGAAACGCATGTCCGGACACAAGATATTACCCGACTATTAGAAATTGTTGCAGATAAACTTGATCAAAATAAAAAATCTATTGAAAGTTCTCACATCAACGCAATTTATCCAATTATCAATTATTATCTTGCATCAAGTAACTTTAATTCTTTGCTATGTAACATTGATATATATAAATTAATTGTAAGAATTGTACATGCAATTACCGACACATACAAACTTGAACTTTCTTCAAATATGAAAAATTGTATGCTGTCGTATATTTCTGGACCAAACGCGGATGATATATTAGGAAGCAAACATTCTGCATTTTTTGGCGAATTAATGGAACTCTAATCAATATACTTTTTAATTTATGATAATATCATTTTAAATTAAACTTTCTTTTTTACTTTTGATTTTTTTGTTGGTACATGTGTCATATCTAATATCAGTTTTTGTTTATTGGCTTTACATAATGCCGATGCAACCCCACATATTTGAATGTTAGACGATGCACCGACAGATATATTATGTTCAATTGTTTCCAAGTCAACTAAAACACTTGCTAATGTCATATTATCATATATTTTATGTTGAAGAATGTATTTAACAATTATGTTAATAATTTCAAGAATATTCATTGACTCTTTTGTTTCTAATTGTTTCAGATATGTTATCATAAAATCAATATTATTTGAATTGTCCAATAACATATCAATCATTTGTTTCATCTTTTGAGGAGGTATTTGACTAATATTATTACACAATATTTCCATTGTGATTATTTCGGAACCAAATGCCATTGATAAACTTTGAAGTGTGTTAATAGATTGTCTCATGTCGCCATTAGATAACGATATGATTTCATCCATTACTGCATCATTTACATTCATTTTTTCAAATGTGACAATTTGTTCAAGATGTTCCTTGTGTAATGTAACAGGAATTGGTTCAAAATTTAATATTGTACATAATGATCTTAATGACCCAATAATTTTTGTATTATAATTACAAATCAAACAAAACCTGGTCGTTTCTGTATATTTTTCAATTACACATTGCAATGCGGTTTGGGCATCATGAGTCATCGAATCTGCCTCATCAAGAATAACAAGTTTCTGTATATTTTGTGTATTTGTATATAATTCATGTTGCGAAAATCCATCAATAATATTTCGTACAACACTAACCCCTCTATCGTTAGAACCATTCAACTCTAAAATATTTGACTTGTATGTATCTCCAAACATTTTTCTAGCACATGCAAGAATCGTTGTTGTTTTTCCAGTTCCAGGAGGTCCATACAAAACAATATGTGGAAAATTCTTTTTTATTATTTGATTTTGCAAAATTCGTAAATGAGTTTCATGAGATACAATTTGATTGATAAAATCCGGTCTATATTTCTCTGTCCATGGCAGAGATGATTTCTTTTTTAATTTATCTACATCCGCAAACATTGACATTGATAATATTATCAGTTCAATTCTAACTAAATAAAATATCAATTTTTGATCGAAAAATACATGCAAAATAGTATAAATAAATATACGTAGTATTAATAATGTCAAACAACATAAGTGTAATTATTCATGCCAAAAACGAAAAATTATCATTAAAGCAATTGCAACATTTTATGTTGCATAATAAACGAATACAATTTCAATTTTACATTATTACACCAAATAATGATAATTGTAATTTATTTTTACCATTTGGAACAGTATTCAATGAATCTGATTTTGAAAATTCAATACTATGTCATGAACATGTTCAAAATATTGTCAAGACAAATATGCATCAATTTAAAACTGATATGCATCATTTTTCAATGGAAATTGACAATTTGTTTTATGTTGATATTTCATACATACAAAATATAATTTTGGAATTTGATAAAAAACCAGAAATAAATATAATTGGTTCTAATAATATGATTGCATATCATGATGACACAATTTTGTTTTGTAAATTCCGAGAATCCAATGATTATCATTGTAAAATTATTAAATCGTTTGAAAACATTGCCGATGATGGATGCAAAGATTCTATATTAATCAAAAAAACATCAGGAATATATTTGTTCAATAAACCATCAACAAAGTATTTTAACACAGAAATAAAATCCATTTCTCAAACTGATCAATATAATTTGTTACTTAATAAAGAAATTGATACACTTTCTGATATATTTAGACCTATAACATGTGAAAAAACAATAGACATATGTATTTATGGTTGTACAGATATAAATAAATATCCATTGACAAATAGATTGACCCAATTATTACCACAGTATTTCAATGTAGCAATTTGTAAATCTAAACTTTCCGATATTCAATTAACAGAATTAATTAATACATCTCGTATATGCATTGTAGAAACATCTGATAATTCATATTTATCTAAAAAAATGTTCGAAATTGCGTCATGTGGTTCAGTTCTTTGTGGCAGTATTAACAAACAGGCTAGATCAATATTTCAATATGGTATTATTGAATTAACAAAGCAGATGACTGATTATGAAATTGTTCGTATTTTGACATATTATTTAAACAATGCGCAAATATTGGAAAACATGTCAAAGAATAATCTTAAAATATCAACTATGAAAACCAATAGTGTTAGTAGTCATCGACTAATTCATTTATCAAATGAAGATATTTCTAGTAATATATTTGCAAAATTCAATTGGAATAGGATACCACATACAGATCATCAATGGTCAAATATATGCATAGCTTCAAACGACAATCCGCTAATAGTAGATCGAATGGTATCAATATTCGGAATGCAAACATTTGATAATGAATTTATTGAAAAGAAACGAATGCTTCACAATCCATGCGAAACATTAATTCTAATAGGATTTCATTCACCAATAATAATGTCTCGTGAATATGATCACCTTTTTAAACAATTCAATCGAATAATTTTGGTATTTACAGAAGAGAACATTTCGGAATATACAAAAGAAAGTATTGATTTAACATTGTCAATTGTCAATACATATAAAGAAAAAATTAAATGTTGTGCAATGAATTATCATGTGAAATGTACATTAAAAAATATTCATGATATTGATGCATCAATTGTGTACTTTCCGTTATCACCATCAATACAAACCCATAATGCAGTATTAAAAAATACAAATAATTTTAGTATTGCATGTCATATTGACTCGACAATTAGTAAAAAATACATTGATTTGATATTAAATGTTATAAAACGATTACCGGCATATGTATTTAATATTTATGGAGAAACACAATTATTAGGAAAACCAAAAGATTTGCCGGCAAATATACATATAGAAGATGTATTGAAAAAAGATATTCAATATTTGCTGCAAGGGAATGTTTGTTCTTTAAAATTAAGTGAATTTTGTGCAGAACATGAAGAAGGAATTAATGCATTATTGTTAGGATTGTCTTTTGTGTACAATCATGATATGTCATATGCGACTAAAACTAGTGATGATATTGATGAAATCGTAGAAAAAATTACATCAATAAAACAGCAAACATATTTGAAAAATAAAGAAATTCAAGAACACTATGTTAATTTATATTCATGTAAAAACTTTGAAAAAACTTTAAATTTTTTTACAAAAGAACTTATAAATCCAGTTGATGTTATGCCATTATTAAATTTGACAACACGAAGTTGTACAATGAAATTAAATAGGGAATGTAGATATTGTGTATACATATTAGGAAATTCATCATTACCAATACAATTGGTTATAGATGGGGCAAAAGAAGTTGATTCGCGATGTTGCAATATTGAAACTTATAATTCATATTCATACGTGGATTTTGTACCTAAAATGGGAAATGTAAAGATTTCATTAAAGTTATCAAAGTTAAATATTGACCGGTTGGAAATAAAAGAATTTAAAATATATGAAATCTTTGCCTAATCTATGATTTTTTAAACTTGTGATGCAACATCGACATTATTGATAGGTGAATGCAAAGTGGATTCATCCTTTTTTTCTTCAGTTAATATTGCATAAAAGTAACAAACATTAAGAAATATTACTGCTCCTGTACCAGTATACGTTAATGAGTATAAATTATTGGAAACATTGCATGACGTTGTCATGCAAACAACACCTACAATAATAAATATTATTGGAATTGTTAATTTTACTTTTGTTGTTTCTGCCATTCTAAATACAAACATTTGAACGATTGAAAAAAATACACTTATAAAATTAAATGCAAATAAATTTGTTGCTTGACATTTATTAATTTCATTGCTTTTATCTTTTATTACACCTACAATTGTAATAATTAAACCAAATACAATAACTATGAGTGCCATTAGTATTTCAACAAATGCATCTTTTTCTGGTGTGTTAATGCGTGGTCCTCGATTTGGTACTACTCGTATCATTGAAATATATAGAAATATCAATGTATAATAAATTAATTCAATTTTTAATAATAATCTGTAAACATTTCTTTTACAGCTTCAATGTATTTGTATTGAAATTGTTCTGATGGTTCCAAACACGTTTGTTCGTTCCATTCGTTCCAGGCATTTAATATTATCCAGTTAATTCCCTTATTAGGATTGCGAATTATTTTATTTATCATGTTTCTAAGATGATCTCTAAATACATACGGACTGTTTCCTAAAAATATAGTTGGTTTCATACCTGATCTAGTAATATCACGTCTAGGACTATTATCCCAACCCATAAATGTTGAATACAATTGTAAATTATGTTTCCTAGGCTCTTGTTCTATCTTTCGATAACATGCTATTGAATCGGCTATAGCCGATTTATATACACGAGATTTCTTTTCTAATTCTGAAATACCATTATAATGATCTAATCCACTGTCAAGTTGACCTTTATTTATAGCATTTTTAACATCAACATTATAGGCCAAATATATTTCTTCATCATATTTGCCGTCAGGAAAAATATGTGCAGTTTCATCATGAACTCTATATGAAAGAAATGATTTAGTATTTGTATAATTTGGATTAAAATCCATAATTCCAGTTGTCCATTTAGAATTATTATATTGTTCATACATTGACATATTTGTAGAATTGTTTTGAAATATAATTAAACAGATTCCACTAAAACCTTTTGCTCGTACTCTGGTATCAAATAGTGTCATCATTGATTCAAATGTATTCAAGGGCATGTCCATCGGTCTATAAATCATAAATACGGGTTTATTATCAATTTTAACATATTTATCATGTTTGAAAAAAGTTATTAAATAATCAATATGTGTTATCCATGAATTTTCATCACCATAATCCTGTTTAATTAATGTTTGAGATTCTTGACCATCCCATCTAGACGACCATGTTTCATTTGCCCATGCTAAAACAAAATTAACATCGGGTTTGTTATGATCTCTCATGTATTCTATTGGTCTATGCATGACTTTGTGTTTATTGAACCAATAATGATAGTAACAAACTGTGTCAATCATATAATCTTTGAATGCATTTTCACACCACGATAAATAAGATTTGTCAAGAATATTATATTGACCAATATCTGAATGTGGTGTCATCATTTCAGTTCCAAGATAATTACGATCACATTCATTTAATTTTGTCCATTCTGTAAAACCGGTACCCCAAAATTTATCATTTTCTGGAATTTGATGAAATTGTGGAAAAATAATTGGTACAGGTCGGATTTGTAACACATTTATTAAACTTTCCATTGGAATAAATATTTGTTTGTATCCTAAATCTTCCGTCATGTAAGAAAATAATCTCTCATATGCATGTTCTATCATTCCATCACGAAGTTTAACTGATCGTGTACCATGTTTTATTGCATGAAATAAATTACCCGAAATATTTTTGCTTTTATAATTTGCATTGTAATGTTTTTCTGCGTCAATTTTGTTTCTTATGTTTAATAAATCATTTATGATTCCTTTATTAGCACATAAATACCAATTCCAATCAAATGAATGTTCAGTATTTAATTCTGTACTAATAGTATTGAAATCATAATTGAATAATGATTTTTTAAGTATGGAAAATCTAATCCAAAACATAGTTCCTCCAACAAATTGTACGATTTGTTGTGGAGATATATTCAAGTCAAATTTTTTAATTAAATATGACAAATGATTAAAATTATGAACTGCTAACTTATCATGATTATAAAACATACAATCCTGAGATCCAATTAAACCAGTTTCTTCATTGTTAAACAAATCGATAATGTAATGAATTCTATTGCAAGATCCTAGTAATGGTTTAATGAGTTTTTCGCGTTCTTCGTCGGATGTTTTTGTATGAATTTTAATGACATAATCGTAATGAATTCCCTCATCCTTGCATTTTTTTAGATACATGAAAAATCCTCCAATATCAAAACCAAAATCTGGATTTACGCGAAGTTCTAGTGATGGAAATCGCATCCTAATATAATTTAAATCATTTTCTGATAAGGTATTCACTGCATTTAATACAATATCAAATTTAATGTTTATTGTGTTCGAATCAATTACATTCTGAACATATTGTTCCATTTTTTTAAATGTTATTGTATTTCCAATATGACATAATAATAAAATTCTTTTATGGCATATTGTATTTTGAATAGCATGATATCTATTTTCAAATATTCCATAGTCCATAAAATGTTGCGTAATTTCTTCATCGGTCGCACCAGCCAAACTTGACAAGTCTGGATTTGCTTTTAAATACTCTCTTGGTAAAAATGAATCAATTAACAATGTATCCAATGAATTATTTTGTAAAAAATGTTTCATTAGCTCAATATTAGACAATTTTAGCAACGATGTGTGTTTTCGTGCATATACAGTTGGGTCAAACGATAAAGGCAACATATCATTAGACAATAGACCATTCTTTTTGCCAAATGTTAACCAATGATATTCTGCACTATATTTATCAGTAAATGATAGATTATTCAATTGGCAGTATAATTGCCAATCAAATCTTATTGGTAATTTATATACATTCCTTTCCTCAATCATACCCTGTGATAAAAAATGTTCTAACACTGCCCTAGGGGATTCAAAACTTAATAAATCTTGATTCAAATTCATATATGTTTCATATTTAAATTCTTTGGGTAAATTCATTATTCCCTTATTAGTTTCTTTTATAAGAAAATATAGAAACATACTAACATCATCTGATGATGCTATTTCTGGACATATTATTCTATAGATTGCTGGATCAAATTTGTAATAATTATACAAAAACATGTAATCTTCATAATTTATTGGTACATGATCTTCTTCTATGAAACTAGACTTACATGAATTTATAAATGTATTGTCAATTTTATGCGCATAGATTAATGGATAATATTTGGATAATATATAATTTGGAGTTTTTCGAGGAGGTTTGATCAAACTTATGTATTCGCGAATAATGTTAATATTAGTTTCGGCACCTTCGGTAATTGTTTCATTAAATAAATAATCATATAGAGATAATTTAGTAGTTTCCAATGTATATGTATATGTTAAACGTTGATAACATATGGGTAAACATTTATCATCATTGATGAGATTAATATTACATTTTTGCGATATATATTGATAGAAGTCATTGGAATAATACAACTGTAATAATTGCATTGCACTTTGTGATTTTGTTGTGATTTTATTAGAAAAAAATGGTTCGGGATTGGTACAAATATAATCAAAAACATAAAAATTTTTATACCCAAAAATCAACAAAACATTAATCACCTTTATCCAAAAATCATTGGAATAATATGGAATTACATATAATGAATTATCTAATTGTTTATGTGTACTTTTAGTATCAATGAATATTATGTCATCACATAGTTCTTCACAAACAGTTAACTTGGTTCCATCTGATTTTTCAAGAACAAAACAAAAATTCTCATATTGTACTACCACATGAGAACCATTGGATAAATTAATTTGTACATGAAACCTATTTTCCGAATTTATATCAACATTTAATGTATTATAGTAAATTAACAATGACATTTATAATTAGTGATCACATAATAGTTCTTGAATATCTGACACATTACATAGTTGAAATAATTGATCCATATACGTTTTTCTATCATATCTTATTGCGTTGTAATTTACAATTGAGTTTGTGAAAGTATTGATTATTTCTATAAATACTGCATGTAATTTAATATTTACTGGTAATAAATATGAGTGTGGTATAATAGACAATCTTTCTTCAATAGCACCATTTTTACTAGCAATAATTGGAAACCCAGATTCAATTGCATATGATAATGCATAACAAAATGTCTCGGGTTTTTTACTTGGAAACCATATTACATGAGGATTAATGTGACGGATTTTAGTAACAATTTCATCATCAACATATGGTCCATGATTTATTAATTGTTCATGAATTAATGTTGTATGTCCAAAAAAATTAATAACATATGGTGTATTGTTTAAGAATATTTCCATTTCTTTATCACCTTTAAATGCACCTAATACAACAATATTTATTATATTATTTGACATATCAGATTTTGATATTACTCTAGATCTAATTTGATAATTATTAATTTCTGTGATATTTAACATATGGCATTTGATTTTACAATATGATTTATACTTTTGAATTAAATAATTAGATGGACATACAAAAGCGCAAGATTCTTTAATAAGTTTTATTCTTTCTTGAATATAAAACTTGTTGATTCGTTTCCTAACACGCATATCATGTGTAGTTGGACATAATAGTGTCATATCATGACCCAATGTTATCATGAAACATTTATTTACTGATTTTAATGCTGATATCATTCGTAAAACTTGTGGAGAAAAAATATACAAATGATTGTTTATAATTAATTTTATATTCATTGACATGCATAATTTGTATAGAACTACAATATTTGATTCATGAAAATATTGAACTTGATTATTGTGTACAAATTCAATAATATTATGCATGTGACAATTTGGTCTAATTAAAAACCATTTTTTACAACACGAAGACATCAATTTTAAATGTTTTTCTACGCCTCCACCACCAGGATGAGAAATAAACATAACATACTGTTGTATGGCAGAATCTTGCACCATATGCACCATATTAACAGAACAATCTAAAAAGTTAATATCACATAAAAAACAACGTTCGTGTTTGAAAAATTCACTTTTATTTTGTACATACATTTCAAACATCTTTAATGGATTCTTATACATACACCAATTAATTGTTTGTGAATTTGGCGAATTATCACAATATTCTATTGGTCTATTTTCGATTTCATGATTATTTACATAATGTTCCATTAATAAATCTCTTTCATTAAAAAAATCATACCTATGTAAATCTGCGTTCATTTCATAATAAGCCAATAAATTTATAGAATTGTCATAAATATACAAATTTATCATTTCGAGTTGTTTTCCATAAGATATTATGTCAGCACTCATTAATTATACAATTACATATTATTTATTTGATTTATATCACAATGAATTGGTTATGTTGTTAATTGTTAAAAATAAATAAAAATTGACCATTACTTAGTTTAAAAACATACTATATACAATTATAATGTTCGAAAATATCGATTGTGACAAATGTGGCAAAGTATCAACTGAAGTAGATGATTGTAATCATATTCAAATATATGAAAATGGGAAATGTACCGGTTCATATATGTGCCAAGCATGTGAACAAAAATTAACTGAAGATAATAGTTTTATTTTTGATGAAGATTTTGAACAATATTTATCAATTAATGACTACAATCACAGACATTTAGCAAAATGTTTTTTTTGCGAGCATAAAATTGCCAATAAACCCAGTAAAGAAATCTACACTGGTGAAAATATAAAAAGTCATGTGCACATTGAATGTATGCCAAATAGTGTTGATTTATGTGATTGTAAAAATGCAATGTTAATATTATGTCCATGTAATCAGTATACTGATTGGTGTTATGATGAGTCTCATGGTGCCGATGAGTATAACAATATATTAAAAGATACCATTATACCAGCACATGACATACGACATTTGTGCTTAGATTGCAGTTAAAGGAACGTATTATATAATAATAATGTCCGATAATGGAATTTATTTATTTTTTGGTTCAACCCTTTTATTTTTATTAAGTTGTATTAAAAATGACCTACATGATGACGCCGATAATATTGATGATTATGCCATTAATGATTGTAATCATGTAAACAATATGACAAGACATGTATTTGATCATCCCGAGTATGCATATCCATTGTTGTATACGCAATATAATATTAAAAACAAAATATATCAACAAATATTTAATAAACATACTCAAATCAATCATGCATATAATGGTAAATGGCATCATAATGATCCAAATATTTTACCGATGTTAAAATTGAGAGAATTAACTCATGAAAATATAAACAATGACAATATATTGTTTGATATTTATAAAAATATTATTTGAGTTTGAAAATTAATTTTTTTTATGTTAAATAAAGTTATTATATGACAAACGTTACCGGTTTTGATTGGGAATTTTATCTTGAATACAACACAGATGTTAGTGAATGTTATGGATTTTGCGAAGATGGAGCTGTATCACATTACGATGCTCATGGCGAAGATGAAAAAAGAATATACTCTGAAGAAATGTTGTATAAATCTTTTCCACTTATGAAGGTTTTTGATTCAGAACATTATAAGAGTCAAAATAAAGATTTTGTCTATTTTACACATTATCAAGCAATCAAACATTATTTGACTGTTGGGTGTCAACAAAATATAGATGTTCATTTCACGTCTGGATTGAATATTTTATCTGATTTACCAAAACCTGTCAAAAGAGGTAAAGCAAAGAAAATTGATGAGTCTAAGAAAATTAGTGTAATAATGGTAATTCAAGATGAATCTGAGACAGTGCAATATGCTATTGATTCAATTTTGAATCAAACATATAAGAATTTGGAAATTCTTGTTGTCGATGACGACTCCGATAAAAGAACTAAATCAATGCTAACTCAGTATGCGCGAAATCCTCGTGTAATTTTACTAGAAAACGAAAGCAAAATGGGATATTTGCCGTCAGTAGATATGGCATTATGTATGTGTTCAGGAGAATATGTTACAGTTCATGGACCAGATGCCATCTCCTTACCAAATCGTCTAGAAATTATTACCAGCAAACTTAATTCTCAGCCAATTTTACTAAGTTTTGTGTTTGAATCTGGTTTACCCATACACGAAAGAGCTTCTATGAAATCTTTTCATGAAATATTGAAGCAAACTTCGTTTAGAAACATGTACGATTCTGATCTTTCAAATTGTGGCGAAGCATATACCACAGGACATCCATCGTTATATAAATTGTCCATTTTTGATGAAGTAGGATATAAAGAAGGAATAACAAAGAATCTTTCTATGAATTGTGATTCAGTTGATGAAATTTTGTACATCAAATAAATAAATAAATTTTTTAACTTGTTATGCAAATAATTACATAATGATTTTGACACTTTCTACAAATGTCAATAAACACTTTCTACAACATCTTGATCTAATACCCAGTTCATCTAAATATGCTGCCATAATTGTTAATTGCTGTTCATTGTCTAATGATGGATCATTTTCACATTCTTCTTTTTTTCTTATCCATCGAATTTCAACATGACATAGTACTTTTCCACACGTGTAACATTTTGGTATCAGCATTATAATATAATTTGATAATATTTTAAGCATGAATTAATCAATTTTTTTTTGTTTACACAAATAAAATGTGTGCAATTTTACTGATAAATCCTAATGCAACATCCAATAATAGTATTAACCATGCATTATTATTTTGTTTAAATGCATATAATGCAAACATTGCATACAAAAATGAATGCACAGGTCTCATATAATTCCACCATATTTTTCCACCAGCTTCAAAACCAGTTTGTCTAGATTTTGTTATAAATATATATAAAAATCCTATAGCTGGTAATAATGATAAACCACCTAAATAAGGTAAATATGATGAATCAGTATTTTTTGCAACAATGGACATTAACAATCTAAATCCAATGCATCCAATGAAAAATACATAAAATCTGTTTTCATCAGTTATCATTACATAAACTCTGGATAAAAAAATACTAAACGTCAAAAGAAATTTTGTTTTTTATTTTAATAAATACAATTAATAAAAAAAAGAGCTACCTAGAGCTCGGGGATAATGCAGGATAAACTTAAGACCATGAAAACGCGGTCGTGGTTTTGCCACTGCGGATGTCGTCAAACACATACTGAATACTTTGTTCAATGCCATCATACCATTCGCTATCGACGCGAAAATTGATGCATTTCAGAAAGTCTTCCCAAGAATAGTTTGACGGAAGCTCAATGTTATATTCCAAACATAGAGCATAATATGCCACAAAAAGAGATTTTGTACGAGACACGGTGAGAGGGTTCATTGCGTTAGTTAGTTACTTGATTGGATATAGTAAATAGTAACTGACTTTTGTAAATGAGTTTGACATATATTATTTTTTTCAATTTTTTATAATGATATTTAGACATTAAAAAATGAAAAACCTGTGTACTTAATAAAAGTGATATTGTTTATTAATGTTCAATACTATTTTAACAGAATACATTAATTTCGACGATTGTTGTCGAGATGACATATCATTTGATCAAATATTTCATGCTAAACCATATGATGAAAATCGAGATCATCATATAGTTATATGCGATGAATCATTACCAATTAGCAAAACAAAGTTTATTCAAGATTTGATAAATAAATTTAATATCACTAAAATATCAAAATTTAAAGAAATGCTTTGTGTTAATGCAGATTTTATTACATCCGATAATCAAAGTAATAATATTATGATAAAACAATTTGCATATAAAAATTTGCATATATTTGTGTCTGTTAAGTCCGGTTATCAATTGCGAACTGAAATATTATTTGGTATAATAAATCACAACAACAATGAATATTTAATTCTTGGAGAAACTGGTGGTCATCCATTATACAGTTCTAATTATGTTGCATATGGAAATAGTGATGGATCTGGTCCAGATATAGCTGAATACGAAAATTATGGTACAGCTGAGGAAATTCTTGAATTAATACACAAATATTATCAAGATTTTGCTAACAATGAATATCATTAATATATTTGAAGTAAATTTAACAAATCAGAATATTTTCGTTTATCACATATTTTAAATACAGCATCATTATTAACATGTATGTCTATTAATGGATCTTTTTCTAATAACATTTTTACCATAATAATATTGTTGTTTAAGCATGCATTAGTAAACGAAACCTCATCAAAATCACGAACTTTTATTTTAAATGTTAGTAACCATTCTACAAAATCTGTATGATTGTTTGCACATGCATCCGGCAATATATTGTATGCAATATGCAACCATTTGTCATATTGTTCTAAATAATAATACAACAACATTTTTCCAATTTCTAAATGTCCATCAATAGCACATTCATGAAATGCTTGATCAAATATTGATTCCGATATATCATAATTATCTAAAAACCAACCGACAATATCAATATGATTAGTATGACATATATTTGCAAAATTAAATTCATCATATTCGTATATATCAAGTTTAAATGTTTTTTGTAAATAATTCAATATTTCAACATGATTGTTCATGGATGAAATTAACATCCCTTCCATGATGTTAATATTAAATGATAACAATGGAGTTATTTTATCAAGTTCTCCGGTTTTACAAAAATTAAGAAAATCTTTATTGCATTCATCATAATCTGGTTCGGAATCACTCATTAATATAGTATATTGATGTTGTTTATAAATTAACTAATTTCATTTTTTATGATTGGTAACTTAAACATTTATTGTCCTTTATAGTAATGCAAGAATATAGAATTGGCAATAAATCTTGCTATTTAGCAAAGTGTGTAATTGAAGAAAATCCTATCTTTTTTCGAGGATGTCATAAGCGAGTTCGTGACATATTAAAAGTTAAAAGTATACCTAAAATGTGTTATATTTATGCAAATAAAAAGTGTGGTACATGGAATAAAATATCCGATTCAACAAATCCAGCCAATAAAGATAAATTGTTTATTAGTAAGCAATGGTATGATAAAAATGTTACATTAGATTCTTCATTGCAAAATATGGTTGATTCATTACCTATTTTAGACATTGCAGATGATGAAAAGTTTTATGATGGAGAATATGTATATGACATTGAAACTAGGGGAGAACGGACATTTGATAAATGTTACTTTTTATCAACTGATATTGGATATGCATTTGGTTTAAAAGATATAGATAATAAGTTTAGAAGATCTGATTATGAGAAAGATGAAGATTATGTTAAATTTATTGATCCAGGATGTGGTATCACCACAACTAAGATGAACAGATATTATTTTACATATAATGGAGTATTAAAATGTTTATATAGATCACAATCTGCATCCGCAAAAAAGTTTCGGCTATGGGCATCAAAAACATTGTTTACATTACAAATGGGAACTGTTGATGATAAAACAGAACTTATTAATACACAATTGGGAGCAGACACAAACCTGTTTAAATCTGTTATGTCATGCCATCCTAGCAAAATATCCGGCGTATATCTTATTGCTTTAGGAACAGTAAAAGATCTTAAAAATGATTTTTTTATTGAAGGACGAAAATTTGATAGTATTATATGTAAATTTGGAAAAACCAATGATCTTGATAGACGAATTAAAGAACATGAAGCTGTGTATAAAAGAAAAAGTAAGAATGTTAACATGTCTGTTGTAACATTTGTATTGATAAATGAAATATATATTAGTAATGCTGAGGCTGATTTAACTGACATCTTCGGTTCTGGATATGACAGATTTGGCACAGAAGATGAAAATGAATTAGTAATTATTGATAAGAAAGATATTGGTAATATTAAGAGAATGTATAAATCAATTGAAGAAGATTATGGAAAAGATTTCAAAGATATTAAAATATCACATGAAAAAGAAATACACAAATATGAAATGACAATATCAAGTTTGAAAAATGACAATCTTGCTTTGAAAAATGACAATCTTGTTTTACAGAATGAAATGTTGAAACTTCAGTTACAAAATAAATAAAAATTGATTATAATATATTTAAAATAAATATGTTAATACTGTATAATGAGTACATCAAAATCTATCATTAATGTCGACGTTATTAAAACTATATGTCAGGGTGCTCTAGGTTCTGTTACATTTGGAGCTTATCATCAATTTCAAACGAATAAACAAATGGAACTTAATAATAAACAAATGGAACTTAACAATGAAATTTTAAAACTTCAACATCAACATGATATGGATAAAAGAGATAAAGAAATATCTATTTTAAATGAAAAAGTTAACAACATGGAAGAATTGTTAAAAAGAAAAAGTTGGTGGTGAATTAATATTTAATTTATTTTTTGATTTAATCAATTATCAAGAATATATAATAACATGGATTTTGAAGATGAAATTGACAAAATTAACGAAATATTCGGTGATTGTGATTTTACAATATCCATACCATTAAAAGACATAGATAATATATTGACAACAAAAGAAGAAATTAAAGTTATACATACATTTACATGTTATTGTTATGATGGTGAACAAAGAGATAATAATGTTTACAAAATATCTAATAAAACAGGTCCAATGACAATTAAATATGTCATCCAACAATTAATAAAACAAGGTTTGGAATGCGATTGTAATCATCAATTTCTAGAATCATTTGATAAAATTGATGAATCAACATTCGAAATGTTTTTTGGATCATAATATTTATTTATTTTTATAACATTAATGATATCATTGTTAATTTTACCAACTCAACTTTTCGAGATAAAATATTTGCCCAAAATAAAGCATATTACATTATACGAACATCCTCATTACTTTTTAAAGTATAAGTATAATAAGAAAAAACTAATTCTTCATCATGCTTCAATGAAATATTACAAAGAATATTTACAAAATAAAGGTTACAAAGTTAAATATGTTTCATTTAATAGTGATTTACCAAACAAACAATATACAATGTTTGAACCAATTGACAAGATTTCTTTACCAAAAAATATTATATATATTAAATCCCCAAATTTTCTATTATCGATTCAACAATTAAATCAATATCAAGAAAAAACAACTAAATATTCGTTTACTGGTTTTTATACAACAACAAAAAAATGGTTAAATATACTTCCAAAAATTAAGTCACAAGATAAAAATAATAGAAAATCTTTGCCAAAAAATGTTTCAATACCTAATGTTCCATCAAATAATAATGATCAGACATATATATCCAGTGGAATAAAATTTGTTAAAAAACATTTTCCAAATAATCCTGGAACAGTTGAAAATTTTATATTTCCTATATCACATAGTACTAGTAAAACATGGTTAACAAAATTTATAAACGAAAAAATTAAATTGTTTGGTGATTATCAAGATGCTATAGATTCGTCAAATAACTTTTTGTTCCATTCATTGTTATCAACATCAATTAATATAGGACTTTTGAATCCAAAAATGATTATTGATAAAGTTCTTAAAAAAAGTAACATTCCAATAAATTCTTTGGAAGGTTTCATAAGACAATTGTTTTGGCGAGAATATCAGCGATACTGTTATTTAACAATAAATTTTAAAAAACATATCAAACAAAAAAGAATAAAATTACGCAATATTTGGTATACTGGTAAAACAGGTATTCCTCCAGTAGATGATGCCATAAAGAAAGCATTTGACAGTGGATATTTACATCACATTGAACGATTGATGATTGTGGGAAATTATATGAATTTAACAAATGTTGATCCTAGAGAAGGTCATAAATGGTTTATGGAGTTTAGTTGTGATAGTTATGAATGGGTAATGGCCCAAAACGTTTATGATATGGTTTTTTATGTTACCAAAGGTTTGACAATGAGAAGACCTTATATATCATCCAGTAACTATATAATTAAAATGAGTAACTATAAATGTGGTGATTGGTGTAATATATGGAATAAGAAATATAACAATTATATTAAAAAAAATAAATTAACATATTATCGTTTAGCAAAAGAATGAATTTAATATTAAATATCCTCCATCTCCTCAAGTTCCATATATTCATATTGACATGATTCAATACTTGCTTTGGCAATACCAAAGAAAATTCCGCAACCATTTTTCATTATTTCAATTGGAACATAGCCACTGTCCCAAATTTTTTGCACATGTGCTCGATTTTCTAAATTTGCATATTGAAATATTTCTTTAGGAGCAACACATAATTGTCCTTCTTCAACATAATGATTTAGAATTTTATCAGCCATATCAGGAAAAAATACAGCAATAATATATATTCCATTTTCAATTCTTGTTTTAATATGATTATGAATACAAAATTGCTTTATACAAGAATGCACATTATGATAGTCATTTGGTTCAAAGTATATATCTGCCATTACTAAAATATATATAATTAGTAAATGAATAAATAAATCAATTATTTTTAATCAATTGTTACACTATTTTCATCTGATTTCACAAATAAATCATCATCACAGTTTGAGAATATATTGACATCATGCTTTATAGATTTGGATTTATTAGAAGATTCGATTGTGTCTATAGAATCTTCTGTATCGGGAATTCCCTCATTTTTTGAATCGCTTAGAATTTTCTTAATAGCTCCCTCAAGATCATCTGTATCAAATTCATCTGATTCCGATTTTTCAGATTCTTTATTAGTGAAATTAAAATTACTATTACCAAGATCAAATGGTTTTTCTATAGTTGTATGACGAGGATTACGTTTACCAAATTGCGATCGCATGTTATTGACTTCTTCGTTATAAGCTCCTAATGAAAAATCACTTTGAATAACATCATCGTCCCAAAATACATCATTCTCTTTTGTTGATATATTATAATGATGCATCAATGAAAATAATAAATCAAAAATAAACATTGCAATAAAAAATGGTGTTAAAAAACCTGGTTCCAAATATGTTCGTTCAATTATCTTACCCAGTAAAATAAATGCCATATATTTTATAACTGTAATAGATGCAACTTGTTCTATATTTTTACTGATATTTACATTTTTTGCCAACAAATAGTAAAACATTAATATTTTGTCACATTAAATAAATTATGTTTTTGATGTAAAAGTAACATTCTTATATTTTAAACATATGTGATGAATATATGCAATTAATGCATTTGGATCTAGTTCCGAACAAATAATTGGATTTTGCATTTCAGTTAATTTTGTTACCCCATCACTAACAAAATTTATTTCGTTGAGATAATTTAATATGGATATATTTTCAAAAGATTCTTCATAGTAATCCAAATCCTCAACATCGTCAACAATCATTTGTTTGTTAAGTTCTAGTCCTACTGCGATAAATATAGTACCAGGAAATCGATTTATAACATCATCATGATACATTTCATGCATATCATATGATTCGTCAAAACCGGTCAACGTTTGATATTTATGTTCTTTAGCTGGATTGTAAAATAACAGAACAGAATGTTTGTTTGGATTTATTGCATTTTCCATATAAAAACATTTTGCTAATTTACAATTTTCATAATACACATACACCACACATTCATAATATGCTGCTAAGAATAATATGATATCATTGTTAACTGTTTCTTGGCTTATTGCTGTTACAACTTTTCTCATATTTATTGATTCAATAAATTTATTTGATTCAATAAACTTATTAATTGAAGTGATTTCATGCTCCATATCTTTTGCATTGGCATAAGAATACATAGACGAATATATACACTGAATAAGTTGTCTATACTGGGAGATTTCTTCATATTTGGATGTTATATATGGCATAATTTCCATTGTTTTCGGTTCTTTATTGTTTTTAGGCTTATATTCAGGGCATAGAACATTTAGAACATTTCTGAGAGATAATGACATTACTAAAAATATGGAACTATGTTTAATTGATAATAATTCAACTTTTTGAAAAAAAATTGATATTTTCATGCATAGAATGTAATTTATATATTGAATAATGAGTATTGAATTTCCTCGCGCCAAAATCATTAGAAAGCAGATTATGTTTCTTGAAAGAGATTTGCTTGAAAATTGTACTGTTGATATTGAAAAATTTATGGAAGATTATCCCGAACCGAATGCACAGGGTGATATTATATTGTATTTTGAATTAATTGGAACAGAAGACACCCCTTGGGCCGGAATTCCATTCAAAGGAAAGATAATTTATGGATCTCAATACCCAACTAATGCTCCGGAAATTAGGTTTATTGATGCTTTATACCATCCCAATGTATATAGTAGTGGAAGTTTATGTATTAGTATTCTTCATGATGGATATTGTGAATATGATGAAGAGGAACAAGCTTTAAGATGGTCGCCAGCACACACTATTGGTACTATTCTTAAAAGTGTTATGACATTATTTGATGAACCAAATTGTGGATCTCCAGCAAATTGCGAAGCAAAAAATGATTACCAAAGAAATCGTGATGCGATGGTCAATACTATTAGAGAAAAACATTCTCAAAAGAGAACCGGTAAAGCTGCAAGACGATAATTTGCAAGGTGATATTTATTTATTTTGACATATCAATATTTGTATGTTCTTTTACGAATGCAACAATATTATCAACACTTCTCGTCCCCTTAAATTTAATTAATTCCGTTTTATTTGGTATATGAAGTACAATTGTTGGATAAGAATCTATTACAGAAATCTGATTACACGATTCACTATATTTTACACATGAAAATTTTACCATATTCATATCAGTTCTTTTGTGAGATTCTTTCATATCATTCCACATTGGTAAAAATGCTTTACATGGTCCACACCAATCGGCAAAAAATAAAACTAATGATGGTACATCCTTAATAAGTGGTTGATGTGGTTCTGCTGATGCATGTGGATCAGCGTCTTGAATTGATTTATTTTGAGTATCTTGAACTGCATTATTGTTATTAGCATCTTGAGAATTCCTTGTATTTTGGATATCTTGAACCGCATTATTGCTGTCAGCATCGTTAGAATCTTCTAGAGCAATTAGTTTTTTTACCATTCTTTCATTAGTTATTTGAAGATCTGATAATACTTCTAATTTGTTATCTGCTGATAATGAATTTACTTCATGCATGGTTTGTAAGATTTTGCCATGAATTTTTCTCATACTTATAAGTGATATTTTTGCATTTTGTACATCTTTATTAGCAATGTAACGTTTTGTAACTTTTTCTAATGTTAAAAATTTGGGATAATAGTCCATATAAACTTATGTGAGATTTTTGAAAATTTGCAATGTTAAATAAATATTTAGTACATTATTAATGGGTGATGTTATTGCTGATAAATCTAAAGATAATTTAATTATACATCCAATAACACTACATAATATTAACAATGAACAAAATAAATATCTTACCATGCCAGTTGGTAAAACAAATATAATATCAGAACAATCTTTTTTTACTGATATACAACAACCAATTAATACAAATCATGAAGAATTGTTTTTTTCGCATGAATATTATTTTAAAATAGTGTTTAATGCAGATGATTTTGATTCATGTTTAGCCTCGATATATAATATAATGGATTCTGATTGTGATCCAGAAACTGCATCATTTTTAATTAGTAGATTTTTGAAAATGTTTACCACATTGAATGATAAAAAACTACATGATATGATCGAACTTAATATTAAATATTATTCTAGGTTTGAAAATAAAAATTATAATTACTCGGAAATGAGTGAGTTGATTAAAAATAAGTTTTCAATTAATAAATAAATCTACTTCAATTATATATTATGTTTAGATCAGTTATTACACCAGATGGTAAGCTTGACTTTGTAAGTAATTATTCAACATATGGAACAATTGTGCCATCATTTGCATCACCTGTATATTCAGTGGGATATGATTTATCGCCGATGTATTCTCCATCAATCGTAGATATTACTTCTGAAGAAAAACGAGCAATCAGAGATAATGAACTTCATTGGGCAAGTAGTTTTTTACCAGCATATAATAGTCCTGTTAGATATATGAATTCTAGCAGATATATGGACAGTGATGTTAATAATGATAGACATCTGAGAAGAGATGTTGTCAAGTATTTCTTTGAAAAATTTAAGTATACATGGTTGCCTAATTATTTTAACAATTTATACAAATATTTTAAGGTTGAAAATGGTGTTGTAAGTTATATAGACTCGATGGATAAGAGTGATACTACTACTGACAATAATGAACAAAAGGCACGTTTTATTGTGAGTCATATTTTTGAGAAAATTGATATGGAAGCATTATTAGAAAAATATGTATCAAAGAATCGTGTCAATTGGTATGATCTTAAAAAAAATAACAAAGAAGATATTCGCGATTATGTTCATCATAAAATACATAAACATATTCGTAACAAAGTAAACAAACTTTAATTAGCTTCCTTAATATATTTCTTTTTAAATACTACTTTAGCTCGTAGTATTTCTTGATCGAGTAATTCATCCGTTTCTATCCAGCTGTCAAAAGATGAACAGGAATCTTTTGATGTAATTGATATACAATCATCGTCATCATTAATACAAGATTCCAATTTTGGTTCTAAATCTGTTGCCAAACAAAATGTTTCTTTTGCTATTATTACATCTGATTTTTTAATACACATATCTTTTTTTGTAATAATATTTGGTTCAGTGTATTTATAATCATATAAAAATATATTTTCTATTTTTTTACAAGTACATTTATTCGTACATTTGCATATATTCATTTAAATTAATTAACATAAAGAAATTTTATAATTAATATTAATGATCTATAATCGATTGATAAACAGAAAAAATTTATACAGTAATCCAATGGTAGCTATAGTCGCTAAAATTTCATATGATTCTATATTTTACGGTAATATGAAAACATCAATGTTTATTTCTGCATTAATGTGTTATTTTGGGGCAATGAAATTAGGTGAATTATGCATTGAAATATTTCCGAATTTTTATAAAATTAATCAAGATAACCATAAAACAAATATTAATACCGCAAATTCGTCACAAATTGATTCCGAATATCAACGTGTAAATGATGATAATATTATAGAAAAGGATAACGAAGATTTTGAAGAAATATTACATGACGTGGATACCATAGTAAAACGTTCGCAAGTATTAATCAAAAATAACACATGAATAATTGAATTTTAAACATATTATTATTAATGATATCATTTAATAATGCTATCATCCGATGAACAGATTTTGATATCTAGTACACTGAAGACATCAAATGTTATTGTTGAAGCTGTATCAGGATCGGGAAAAACTAGCACTGCAGAATTAATTGCAATGGAACATGATAAATGTTCTATTTTATTATTAACATATAATAAACGATTAAGATTAGAGACACAAGCTCGAGCTGAACAAAAAGGATTATTAAATCTTACAGTTCATAATTACCATTCTTTTGCTGTTAAATATTACCATCACAGTTGTCACGAAGATTCTGCTTTAAAAAAACATTTAAAAACACCACCAAATAAATCATTTAGATTCAATATGCTAATAATTGATGAATGTCAAGATATGACTAAATTATATTATACTCTTGTGCATAAAATTATTGCAGATAATGAATATATACCAAGAATTTGTGTTCTTGGAGATAGATTTCAGAGTATTTATGATTTTAATGGTGCAGATGCTAGATATATTATTTTTGCAGACAAATTATTTAATTTGAATCAATCTCCATGGGAAAAGTTAACATTAAGTAGATCTTTTCGAGTATCATGGGAACATGTTCAATTTCTGAATAATTGTGTATTAAAAAACAATCGAATGCAATCAATTAAAAAAACTGGTTCAAAACCATTATATTTAATATGTGATGCATTTGGTAAACGTCCATTTTTACAAGTTATGAAATATCTTAAAACTTTTAGTTGTAGTGATATATTTATATTAGCTCCATCCATTAAGAGTGAAGGAACTCCTGTAAAAAAATTAGCGAATTCACTAACAAAAAATGGAATTAATATATACATGCCATTATCAGATAATGAAAAATTAGATGAAGATATCATTAGAAATAAATTGGTATTTTCATCTTTTCATCAAGTGAAAGGACTAGAAAGGCCTATTATCATTGTGTTTTCATTTGATAAGGGATATTTTGATTTTTGTGCTAGGAATGCAGATCCATCAATATGTCCTAATACATTGTATGTTGCGACCACAAGAAGTCTGGAACACATGACATTAATTCATCATACTGGATGTCATTTTTTACCATTTTTAGATCACAGACGATTACAAGAATTTTGTGATTGCGAAACAGTTACTGATGCAATATTAAACAAATCTGTAAATGCAACATATATTAACAAATTTAGAGGAAAAACTATGTTTGATCCAGTGTTTCCACCAAATCATGTAAAAGTGGTTGATGTGTTGTTAAATCGAACGGCAAAAAATATTAAAGCTAGAGCATGTACAGTTACTGCCAAAGATTTGTGTAATAATATTAACGCAGAAATAATAGATCATGCATTAACATATATTTACCAATCAATATATCACAAAAGATGTATGAATGGTCAAGAAATAAATTTAGCAACAAAAACTAATCAAGCACTAATAAATGAATCGGTACACGAAATTAACGAAACTGCTATTCCTGCAAATTTTGAATTTATTAATACAGGAAAAATGACAATCGTGGAATTATTAAATAAAAATTCATTCATAAAAGAATCAGAAACTAATTATTTCAAAGAGGATTCTGATGATGAGGATACTAATACTTATGAGCAAAAACAAATTACATATGATGATATGTCAATTGAGAATCTATTGTATATATCTAACAAATATGTATGTATTGGATCAAAAGTAATATATAAATTAAAACAAATTACAAACTATAAATGGTTACTCCCAGAACATATGTCAAAATGTATGGAACGATTGGGAAATCATATTTCTGAATTTGCAACATATAAGCTTAGATTATGTGTATCAACAGATGAACTAAGAAATAAACAATTGCAGTCAACATTCGATTGTATTGATAACAAATCGGTGTATAAATTTATATGCGATGCATCAATAAATAATAAAAGTATTCTCGAACATGCAGTGAATATGTATGTGTATTATTTATACAATAATATTGATGTAACTAAAACACAACAAACAATTCAGCTTGAACAGCGATACATGACATTAAATAAACAGATTGATATGTTAAAAGCAAATGTTGGTCGCATTGGTAAAGTTATGCCTTTGATAACTAAACATGGTATAGGAAAAGATACAATTGTCACAATTAACAAGGTGATTAAAATATTTCAAAGAAAACAACAATTATACATGGATCAAATTACATCCGAATCTGTATGTAATTTTTACATTTTTAATATTTCAACTTATGAGATTATTGAGATATCCTCATCAAAAGAAAATTTAATAAACATGATAGAATTTATCATACATAAGAAATATTACAGTTTGACAACAACAACCGATTCTGAATTTTTGGCTATGCATCAATGTGTGTAAACTTTCATTTATCATTGTATAAATTTATCAATAAAAAATTGAAAAAACTATTTTGACACATGTATTATATATACTTTAATGAGTTCAATGAACAATTACAAGAAAATCAAAGCATATGCACACAGTGGTAATTTAGAGAGAATTGTTGCACTAACTAGCCCAAATTACTATGACAATTGTTGCTTTTTTATTGCGTGTACTAAAATGAATATTCCTATGATGGAACATTTTTATAGGACATCACAACTGAACAATTATTGCACTCCTGGAAAAATTTTCGCATCTCTGATCACCGGATCAAACTTTAAAGGTGCATTATGGATGGCTCAAAATTATCCAAATATTGATTATTCCGATATGTCCACATTTATGATATTATTTTGTAAAGAATGTGAACATGACTTGATGGAACAATTTTGCAAAGTTAGTGACATTGTTGTTTCAGATGAAACCATTCTCAGGTGTTTGGATATTGTAGTTCAAAAGAATCGCATGAAATTGCTATTAATGTTATTTAATAAATTCACTAAGCAAACCATTCACTACATTGATGCATTATATGGAGAATATGTCAAATACAAGAAAAAAGCAAAGATCACTAGTTTGCACAACTGTATTAATTATATCAATATGAAACATTGCATTAAATTATCCAAATCAACTTTATGTTTTGATATGATTGAATTTTTAATGAGTATTGATTGTGATGCTGTATGCAAAGCTACGGATGACATATGCCAATTTTTAATTGTAAACAAACAATACAAGTTGGCATCTCAATGTATTAACAAATCTCCGGATTATAATCGTGATTATCGCATGTTATGGGCATGTAATCATAATTGTATTGAAGATTTAATCCTTGATAAAAAAATAAACGAAGATTTGGTGGATGGTTCGGAATTTCGACTGATAATTTTATGCATTCAATGTGAAGCGCAGGAAAAATCTGCAATTTGGTTGATCAATAACAGAATATCAAGTGTTGATGTCGCATTAATTTGGGGTCATGTGTTCAAATACAAGAGAGTTGAGATTTTGAAACACCTCATATATTGCAATATAATTCCTGATACACATTCATTGGAAATATGTTTGACGTATGGGGTTGCCAACAAGTTATATCATATGGTAATACTTGTATTAGATACCGATTTTTCACTAATTCGACAAGGTGCTGAAATGAAAGGTCCCAGTATCATTAAAAATTACTGTCTTGATAAAATCAAGGAAAACCAGGAATTCAATGTTAATATCCTTGGACCAATGTTGAATGGACCATTTGAAGATATTGTTAGATCTGTCAAACATGACAGGTACAAAAAAGATGTTTCGTATTTTGGCGAGAAACGTGCTCGATCAAAAAAACGTATGTCGGTAACTCAAAATCCAAACATAAATATTGATGATGAAATGCCGGCATTGTACAAAAGACCTTCTATTAATACACCACGAAAATCACTATCAATGATTGATACGATTTGTGCAAATGAATTTGTTCCGAAAAAATGTTACATGAATACTGTTGCATCACCGAGTACTCGAAAAATGCGACATGATGTTCGAAAAATCCAACAAAAACATAGTGATGTGGATAAAAATACATGGGAGCGTGCAAAACAAAGTCCTCGTGCACAACATATACAATTGCAACAATATCAACCAAAACAATATCAACCATATGTGTATATGGGAATGCCACTGACACCATTAACGCCATACTCTAATAGTACAAATGTAATTTGCATTCAAAGATATCCTCCTGGATTTGGAGATCAATTTTCACCTGTGTCAGTGGTGCCTAATCAATACAAGGTATCGTAAAAAAGAAATGATCACTAATGATTCAATTTATTTATAATTATTCATATAATAATGAATATTGGACAAATATTCATCAAATATACCAAAATATTGTTATAATAATCCAAGAAATATTGATTTTTAAAGATATAAATATATGGTATTAGTGTATATTAAGTATGGCTACAAAAACTAAAAAAATCAAGGCAAAGTCAACCCCGGCAAAATCAAATATACATACTGATTTTACGATTACTGGGGATATTTTTGATGAAATGCTATCAACAGCTTCAATAAATGATGAAGTCGAGTTATCTTTTATGAGAAAACTTTCGAGAATCAGTATGGAGAAGTACATAACATTGTTGAAATATTTTTCGGTTGCTAATTTTACAGTTGAAACAAAAGACACACTAAATGTAAGTTTTAATTATAATTATGATTATCTAAGTTCTTATCGTATAACGATAGAAGGATTGGAAACAATTAATTCGACATTAGGTCGTATAATGAATCGTGATAATCATATCATTTTTCTTATGTTAATAAAGCAAATCAAAGATGGTAATAAACATATTACGATTATGAATAAACAAAAGACAAAAGACAACATTGTTGATATTGAAAAATTGGGTATTCGTTTAAGAAAATCCAAGGAATTGGATATAGAAGACGATAAGATAGATTTTATTTTGCCATTAGCAAGTGATAAATCACATATTAATTTTAGATATATTCAAAGAGCAAGTTTAATAATTGAACAGAATGAAGATTATGTTGTTAGAGTAGATTTGTCATATGTACAAATGTCTGATAATATAAAAACTATTGCTCAGAAAGTTCCATCAATTGAACTAGAAATAGATTTTACACTGTTAAAGGATTTGACCGCAAAAACCAAACAAAAGGTTGGCCAAACAATTGATTCAACATACAGAAATTTACTAAGAGTTTTGCAAAAATCAAATATAATCATGAATCCAGAAGATCAAGGATCAGTAATTAAGAAATTACACAAACTGTTGTTTCCAGAAAAGGTTATCGAGTTACGCGATTTACCTACTATGAATCCAGAAAGTGCTGAACTTCAGCATATTGTCGATTATATTAATCAAGATTATTGTGTCACTGATAAAGCTGATGGAGAAAGATATTTCATGGTCATATGTGATACGAAAGTATATCTTATTAGCAAAAGCAACGAAGTAAAAGAAATTGAATCACCCGATGGTGCAGAAGTTTTTAATGATTCTATTTTTGATGGAGAGTATTTATACAATGAAGAATATGGGAAATTTATGTTCCTAGCATTCGATTGTCTGATGTTCAAAGGAGAAGATAAACGTCAGGATAAAATTCTCCAAAATCGACTTGATTGTGTAAAAACCATGACAAAAGAATTATATGGCCAGCGTCATACTTTTGCAAAATATTCAGGCAAGTTTGATTATGACAAGATGGAAAAATATTATACAGAGAATATGAGTGAACATATGCATGAGCTTGTAACAAGACTTGAATCAAATGAAATAAATGTAATATCTGTAAAGTATTTTGCATTTCCTCAAGGAATTAAAAGTTGGGAAATATTTTTTCTAACATCATTGATGCTCAAAATATATACAACTCCGATAACTATTAATAAGCGTACGATAATGTGTCCGTACAGCACAGATGGTTGTATGTGGACACCAAATGAACATACATATGAAAGAAGTTCTAGTTTGGTAAAAAAGAAAATTTACAAATATAAGCCTACAAAATTTAATTCATTGGATTGTTATTGTGAATTTGCTAGAGATCCGGTTACAAAAGACATAATTGATGTATTTGATAATGCTGATGCAAATATGCAATATATTGATATGAATGATGAAGAATTTACTAATAAGTTTGAAAATGAAGATTCTGCTGATATCAAAGTCAAGGATCAAGTGTACAGAATTATGTATTTGCATGTTGGTAAAAGTAAGGGAAATGCGGAATATCCTGTGCTATTTCAAGAAGAGCATGATCACCATTTTGCATATGTGTATCTTACCGATGGAGAAGCACGAGATCAAGAGGGGAATATTCTTCAAGACAAAACTGTCATTGAATGGGCATACAAAAATGATCACAGTGTTAAAGCTGGATCTAGATGGATACCTTTGAGAACAAGACATGATAAAACAGAATCTGTTAGAACATTAAAGAGAAAATATGGAAACAATTCTGCTATTGCTGACAAAACTTGGAAATCTATGATTGATGGTATTGAAGTTACTGATATCAATTTATTAGGTCATCCCGATACATATGATGCACATCATGCAAAACTAAAATCACATATTACTTCTAGTATGATTGAATCGGAAAGAAGAGATGGTGGTTATTATACATTAGTATCCAATATCGAAAGACCATTAAAAGATTTTCATGGATGGGTAAAACAAAATTTGATTCTGACATATTGTGGCAAAAAAGATACAAATATGGGTGTTGAATCACTTGATGTTTTAGATTATGGTATTGGACGTGGTGGTGATTTGAATAAATATCTTCATGCAAGAGTTAATTCACTAACTGGTTTTGATATTGATAGTTTTGGTATTTATTCTGGTTCAGATTCTGCAACATCTAGATATCAAACACTCAAAAAGAAAATGGGAGTAATCGGATTTAGCATGAAATTTTTAGTTTGTGATGGTGGTGCAAAGCTGACTTTGAAAGATCAGCACAATGCTGGTATTGAATCAACTGAAGTGAATGATAAATCCATGTTACAAATTTTTGACAACGATCATCCAAAATTATATGACGCAATTTCTGTACAATTTGTTGCACATTACTTCTTTAAGAACGACCAAACCGTAGCAAATTTTATGGATAATCTTGTTAGATTTACAAAACCTTCTGGATATGTTATCATCACTACATTTGATGGTGATACGGTTCATAAAGATTTAGTAAAAGATGGTGGTCAATCTACAACCCATTATGTAAACAAAGAGGGTACAAAATATGTGTTATATGATATTATCAAAAGATATGAAGGTGACATTCAGAACATAACTGGTCAAGGAATTGATGTACATTTGCCTGTATTCGATGAAGACACATATAGATTGGAATATCTTGTTCCAAAAAAGTTGTTAATTGATAAAATGTCTGAGAATGGATTTTCTCTTGTTGAAACCGATATGTTATGGAATATGCACACTAAAAACAAACAATTCTTTAAGAATGCTGTAGAATTTGAAAGTGGTAAAACTCGTAATTATTATATGAGTGTAAAAGAATATTACAACGAATCGGATCCATTAAATCAGATTTTATATCCCCATACAAAAAAGAATAGATTTTATGTTTTTCAAAAGAATGATGATGGTGAATTCAAACACACCAAATCAATGGGTGCGAGTTATGCATCGAATACTGGATCGAAGAAATTTGATAAATCGAAAAAATCTTCTGGATTTCAAGGCAAAAAATCAAACAAATCAAAGAAATTTAGTAAGAAATAATTTTTAATTAGTTTATCCAAATGTTATTTTTATCATTAGTATTATATCATGAATAATACGGATCCCCAACTATCATCCAGATCAATTGATCTTCGAGAAATTGCAATCGGACATCTAACACTAGAAAAAGAATTTGACAGGTTAGACATAAGTTCAGGCAACGTAGATATTAGTTCAACTGATGTCTCTGTATCGTCAATATCTGATGATAATATATTTGAATCAACTGATTCTGGATCGACAGGTATTAAATCCGATCGACCATTTAACGAAGAACCAGGGGATGTAATAATAACAGAACATTATGATATAACTGGTGTGACAAAATTTGGATTACAAATATCTCCTAAAATTGATGATACTGATATATCAAATGCTAATTATCAAACTTCAAACATTCCACTAGATGTATTCAATAATACTCATCTATCTGATGCAGGATCAAAAACATCTAATAGAATAAATAGATCCGAAGAATCATATCATAATAAAAACAAAAATAGAAATTCAAATAGCATTATGCATAAAATAATGGATTCTTCATTTACAGAAGGTTTGTTAAATAAATGTGGAATGTATGAAATGGATCCGACATTACATTCATTAGTTAATAATATGATAAAATTTGTTCGCACGTCATTTGTGGATTATGATACATATTGTGATAATAAATTGATACGAAAATACAAAAATTTAATTGATATTATTGTAACTGATATCAATCGGGTTATGAATATATTGGCTATTAATGGTCAAGACCAAAAATTGGACAATATTGTGATAGTGTATAATGAAACAAAGAGTTTGTTGTCTAAATTATCATTAAAAGAAGATAATACATATGATTATCTTATTAAAAAAATTATAGATGTAATACGTATTAACCAAAATATAATTATAATAACATCTTTATGGCGCAAAAATCTTGATATAAATATAATAATTCAATCTGGAATTGAAATATTTCATTCATTAATTGATACAGTCATATTACCACTTAAAAATGATCTGACAGACACTGGAATGAACGCAATGGTATACGAACCTAGAATTTTAACTGATTCGGGTAGTGTTATTCCGAGCCATACGCAAACATCACAAGCGCAGCCACAATCACCACAATCACCACAATCACGAACATATGTACAATCGCGACCACAATCACAATCAAGATCACCTGCCGTAAAATATATTCCCGCATCTGATTTAAATTCAAATTCAATACGTTCGACAACTTTAAAAAGATCTGGTAGTATGGAATATGCGTCATCAAGAAGGCATGATACAGAAGACGATCCGTACATAGGTGATTTTACTAGTAAAAAACCAATGTCATTTGATCAATTGAATTCTGCAATTAATGCAAGTTATGGCAATACTGATACATTAGAATCTAGTACAGCTATCGATATACTATCAATGTATTTAAAAGGACAGAAAATTTTGTATACAGAAGGAAAAAATTATTGTGAACGTTATCTAAATATGCTGATGATACCTGCAATAATTATTGTATCTATAGCGGGCTTAATGGCACAGGTATGGATTAATGCTACCGGTAGATTGATTATATCAATATTAACGGCAATTAATATATTACTACTAACCTTAATATCATATTTAAAATTAGATGCAAAAGCCGAAGCGCATAAAACCAGTGCAACAAATTATGGATTATTGGAAATGAAATGTCAGTTTCTTTCTGGTAAAATTATGTATGTAGATACTGATGTTAAATTAAATACTATTATTGATGAAATCGAAAAGAAGGTAATTGAAACTAAAACAGCAAATCAATTTGTTTTACCAGATTCTGTTATTGCTGCATATCCAGAAATATATAATACAAACGTATTCGCTAAGGTAAAAATTATGTTCATTACGGAAATAGTCATGCGAAATGAATTGAAAAATACAGTGAATAAACTTCATTTCATGTCTCGTTTGCCAAATAAAACTCCACAAATACAAAAAGATTTACAAGATTTGGAAATACTTCAAGATAAACAACTCAATGAAATCATTGAATATAAAAAGAATTATTTATTATTGGACAAACCATTTACTGAAGAAATAGAAAAAAATATAGTACTTAAAAAAGCAAGATGGTATTGTTGCTTTGGTCTTTTTGATAAATTAACATGTGGTTGTTGTTATAAATTATTCTTTTGGGCCACTGAAACAAAACGTAAACGAAATAAATCATCCTTTGAAAATATACCACATTTATCTACTAGAAGTTTTGATGATACATGTTCAACTACATAATATTGTATTCGTACTGTAACAATTCTTACACATTAGGTTGATCTATCAACGTAATATACATGAATACTGATAAAAATATTATTGACAAACTCATAATAAAAATATATGCGTATAATCCAATATTAGACAAATCATTCATATTATCTTTTATAACCAATTCATTATTATGCAAACATTTACGCAACGAATATTTTTCTTCTTGTATATAATCCATATACAAATCTGTATAACATGGCAATTTTTGAAACAGTTTAAATGCACTGGACAATTTGGAATATTTTATCAATATAAATTTCATGGCATCATTTTTAATGTTATAAAATGATTTGATATTGTTACAAATGAAAAAGAATTCATGATAATTAATGATATGATACATTTTGATCGGATTTCTTTGAAGAATATATTTTGCATGTTTATTAAAATTATCATTTCGCAATTCAGTTGAAACAAAATCAACAAAATCAAATGGCACTAATACTTGCATTTCTGTTTTAAAACGAGAAATTTTATTAAGTTTTTGTATATAATTATTCACTTGGTCATTATCAATTTGTTTATCATCATTTAGAAATTGTTCAAGATATGATTTGTATTGTATGAATTGAATATCATCAAATAGAGATGTTGTTTTAATTTCCATTATTAGTAATATATTTTAGGCTATAAGACAGATGTATACCAATTTTTTACAATGCTATATTAATGAAAGATTTTTATAGTTTTATTAATCAAGACTGGTTAAATCAAATTCAATTAAATACGGATCAAGTCAGAACAAATTCATTTGAATGTATTGCAAGACATGTTAAGAAACAATTGTACACAATCTTAGATGATCAAATTGTCAAACAAACATTATTGGGAAAGATTTTTGCAAAAGTTCATCATCGTGATGCAAATATTTCATATTTTGTAAAATATTACAACATGATTGATGCAGTAAATAACATAGATGATTTTACTAGAACATATGGTACATTTGCGACATATGGCACTACGGTATTTTTTGATTTATTCGTGACAAGAGATATAAAACATCCCGATAAATTTATGTTTGCTTTTGATCAGGATACATGTACTTTACCAGAACAAAGTTATTATGATAAATATGAAACAGAATATAAGCATTTTTTACGAGAATATAGTATGGCATGTGGGTTTTCTGATGTTGGAATTTTTGATTTGGAAAATATGCTAAGAAAGATTACAATGAAACCCGTTGAAAGAAGAAATCTTGATAAAAGATATAACATGATGAGTATGGATAAATTTAAACAATTATGGCCATTTGATATTGAATTGATGATAAATGAATATAAGAAATTACATAATTTACAGCCTGTTGAAATATGTGTGGATAATATTGAATATATTGTAAAATTAATTGACATAGTAGGATCAATTGATATTGAAGTCATAAAGAATTATCTTAAATATAAATTTACATTGTTGTTACCTCAATTATGTAAACCGGACAATATTATTCAAATAGAATTTAATTTTTTTAAAGGAACATTGTTGTCAATTCCGATCGACAGATTACCCAAATCAAAAGCATTAATGTACATAATGAATTATATGCCCGATGCATTAGGTGTTGTATATCTCGAAAAACATATGACTGAACAAGCAGAAAACTATGTAATTGAAATGAATCAATTAATTAAAAGTTCAACAAAAGATGTTATTTATCAATGTTCATGGTTATCTACGGAAACAAAACAAAAAATTATCGAAAAGATTGATGCAATAGGTATTAAAGTTGGAGGAACAAAAATTCCCAGAACATATGAAAGATATACAGAATATATTGATCAGAATATTGTTGATATGACAGTTGGATTCGAAATACAAGAAAGTATTGATAATTTTGAAAAACTTGGTACTATGGTAAATAAACAAAAATGGTCTATGGCATCATACAGTGTTAATGCATATTATTCGCCATTAAATAATGAAATGGTTATTCCATGTGCAATTCTTAATGATCCATTTTTTAGTACAAGTAAAACAATATATGATAATTTAGGTGGAATAGGTTCTGTTATAGCTCATGAAATTAGTCATGGTTTTGATGACCAAGGAAGACAATTTGATAAAAATGGTTATCATCGAGTTTGGTGGTTGGATAAAGATATCGATGAATATAAAAAAAGAGTTAATAAAATTAGAGAACAATATGGTTCAGTTGTTATTCTTGGTCAAAAAGTATCTGGTGATATAACTATTGGTGAAAATATTGCTGATTATACAGGTGTACTTACATTAACAAATATACTTAAAAAAAATAACGCAACAAAGTGTAATTATGCACGTTTATATGGTGCATATGCTAAAATATGGAGGCAAAAAATTAGAGACAAAGAAATGATACGAAGAATAAAAACTGATCCACATGCTCCACCAAGATTAAGAACAAATATTATATTATCTAATATACCAGAATTTGCAATGTCATTTGATCTTAAATCGAATCATCCAATGTATATTGCAAGAGAAAATCAGTTTAATTTATGGAATTAATTATTAAGATTAAGATTAATGGAATATTTATCTGTAAAATTACTTGTCAATGATAATTTGACCATGATTGGTTATTATTGTGTTACAGCATCGCAATACAATTCTATTTTTACATGGTATAGTGAATTATGCGATAGTATTATAGTTGATGATTTGATTATTGATTTAATGAATTTTGAGATTTGTCGAATAAAACCTGATAAATACCTTACTATGTTTTTATCGGGATATGGAAATCCATTTACCATTTTGGAAAGTATTCCTGAACTAGAACATGTATTTACAAATGAAAAAATATTAGAAAAACATGATTCTGATGATATAGAATTATATACCGAAACTGATAATGTTAGCAAACTTATACATGCACATGTTACTGGTAATACTAAAATGGTTAATGAATTATTACCAAAAGTAAATTCAAAAGATGCAATTGTTTCTCAAATTAGAAATAAACTGGAATATAAATAAAGAAACAGTTTAATATATATTAATGAACAATATTCATCATGACGCAATTATTGAATACGATAATGGTACATATTATAAAGGCTGTGTATTAGGACAAAATACACGTCATGGTTTTGGATATATATATTCAAATGACACATCATCTGTTATTGAATCGGGATATTGGCGTAATGATATTAGACATGGACCATTTATGAAAGTAAGTACAAATCTTGGAACACTATTTGAGGGAAATTATATGCATGATTTGAGACATGGTCATGGTTTCTCAGTAACAAAAATTAATAATGAAATTCATACGTATACTGGAGAATGGAGTAATGATGTGGAGCATGGAAAAGGGCAGCTTACAATACATACAGAAGATAACAACATTACATATGAAGGAACTTGGTGCAATGGTTTACGACATGGACCAATGAATATTTACAATAAATTAAGCGATACAACTATTCATACAGAATGGTGTAATGATGTAAATATAACAACATTTGATGATAATTCTGATGACTCATCTATACATGTAGAAAAAAGTACATCTCCTAATTCAAAATCATATTGGACATATGTACACAGTTCAAATGAAATACAAAAAGAACATGAAAATGGTGTGTAATTATTTTATTGTGTCAAACATAATATGTTTGTCATTTTTTTACGACTAAATTATAATGGAATATTTTAGTTCAGATGCGTTCATCCAAATTAGATCAGAAATGATATATAAATATGATCATGATTATCAAGAATTAAATATTGATATATCAAATGGACATACACATTATTATTTGACAAATATTCATCCAATACGTAATCATGTGAAAAGAAAAAAATTAAGTAAATGTTTGGGATGTTTTAATTTTATCAAAAGAAAAAAATTTAAAAATTTAAAAAAATCTGTTGAATTACCAGTAAATGATACATTGACATCTTTATTTGACAATAATATTGATGTTACATACAATACATGCTGTATTTCAACAATAGATAAAGTTAATGCAATTGGCCCATTTATTATTATATTTGATACATCATATAATTATATACCAACATTAGGACAGCAAAAAAAGCAAATAACAATATCAAGTGAGAATCAAATTTTTAATGGAGGGTATGCAATAATTCCATATAATAATGCGTTTTTAAATTATGACAATGAAGATTATTATTGCATATATACAATTGATTTATGTGCTAATGTATTTATAATTGATGATATATATTATGTTGACAACATCATCATACGTCAATATGGCAGTTTAAAAGAATATTTTGAGATTTGTGATAATTCTTCAAAATTGTTTGATTCAATACTACAAAATACACATTTTTTGAGATTTTTATATCAAATTACATATGATGATTTAAAGTGCATTTTAATTTCTGATATTTTGGCAATAAAATACATAAGTACAAATAATGATATGTTTGTTACAAAATTATTGCTAGATTTTCCTGCCACAATACAACATATGAATTTGACATTAAAACAACAATTAATGATAGTTAATAAAAATGGTTTGATAATTCAATATATACAAAATGTCCATCTTGATGCATATTATGTTGCATTAAATAACAATCCTGAAGCATTGTTATTGGTGCCTGAGAATAAACGTGATAATAAAATGCATGAAATTGCTTTGCAAAAAAATGGAATGTTGCTCAAAGATCTTGATGTTAATGATTGTTTAAAATTAATAGCTCTTCAACAAAATGGTTTTGCGATACAATATATTGACAATCCAACTATACAAATGAAAGATGTAGCAATACAGCAAAATGGATTATCAATACAATACATTGACAATTTAGAAGAATACCAATTATCATTGGCTATCGAAAATAATCCAAAATCAATAATATACAGTACCAATAATATACAGCATACAGATATTATTTATTTAAAAACCATTAAACAAAATGGAATGTTATTGAAACATTGTTATAATTGTGGAACTCAAATAAAATTAATAGCATTACATCAAAATGGTTTTGCGATACAATATATTGACAATCCAACTATACAAATGAAAGATGTAGCAATACAGCAAAATGGATTATCAATACAATACATTGACAATTTAGAAGAATACCAAGAGAATAATGCGATTAAAAATAATGGTCTTGCATTACAGTATATTAAAAAACCTTCATTAGAAACATGTATGATGGCTGTAAAAAATAATGGATTAGCATTGGAACATGTTCCTGAAAAGTATATTGATCACAAGCTTATTATGACAGCATTAGGAAATAATGGATTAGCACTTCAATATGTGCATAAACCAACTATGATATGTTGTCAAGTTGCAATTTTAAATAATCCAAACGTAATAGCACATATTATTAAATTATTTGATAACGCAAATAATGATCAACTGAACATTAATATTTTGTTGCAAATTTGTTTAAAAAAAGATGGTTTATTAATACGTTTTGTAAATTCTCCAACTGAAGAACAAAAATTAATTGCAATACAGCAGAATCCACAAGCATTAGAATTTATTAACATACAAACAGAGGATTTGTGTGCAATAGCCATTCGTAAAGATGGATTGGTAATTAAATTTGTCAAAAACCAAACTAATGTATTAAATGAAATTGCTGTGTATCAAAATTATTTGGCAATAAAATTTATTGATGATCCTTCTACAACATTAATCAAACATGCATTGGCAATGGATTATAAATTATTTATGTATATTAAGAACCAAACAGATGATATGTGTACATATGTATTAAATAAAGATAGCATGCAATTAAAACATGTAAAAATCCAAATTTTAGCAAAATGTTTGCATGCTGTCAATAATAATGGTATGGCTATCTATTATGTTCATAATAAAACTAATGCAATATGCATGGATGCAATAAAACAAAATTGGAAATCTATTAGATATATAACGAATCCAACAAATGATATGAAAAATTTAGCATTATCAATTAATTCTGATGCAAAACAATATTTTTAGGTATCATCTGAAGACATTGTATCTGGACTAAGAGTTAGACTATCTGTTGATACGTCACCCGAGCTAAAAATTTTACTAATTTTACGAGATCGTTCGCTAGTAGATTCGTCAATAGTGGACTCATTAATTGGTAATTCTTGTAAAATATTTTCTACAATATCATATACGAGATTTTTATGAATACATGTATTGATTATTTCTTTCATATATACATAATGTGTGTTTACTAATTGATTTGAAAAAGTAAGATTTTTTGAAAACAATGCATTAATAGTATTGTATGTTGCATTGATACAATTATCGCCATCAAGTATTCCATATGCCATATTATTAACTGTATATGCTTTCCCATCATATTTAAATTCCCAAAGTAAATTTATAATAACAAAAGCATTCATGAACGATGTATTTGTATGAATTTCTGGTGTATTTTTAAAATGATCTCTAAATGTATGCAACAATGATAAAAATTTATGTTTTACTAAATGCACTGCCGAAAACATTAAAACAAAAATATCAAAAATAAATAGATATTCTCGTGTTACCAATCCATCCATTTTAAGATATGCATGAATCATAGGTTTTGTATCGTTATTAATTATTTCATATTCATTTGCGATACATGATCCTTCTAGATCAAAAAGTTTAACATCCATTGCTAAACTGGATAGTATATTAGATATTTTTAAATCTCCATGAATAAAGTGCCTGGGTTGTATATCGGTATGAAGCGCAAACAAGGCAGTAAAAAGTCTTTTACTAAGATTATTTACGTTCTGTGCTTCATCTGTATATAATTTATATATATCCAAATAATCATTGCTATATTCCATGCGCAAAACGCATATTTGGGGAATAGATACTGTCGACAAATCTTCGCAAATAAAACTATTGAGATCGAATTGTCCATTATCAAATTTAATTGTAATGAATTTTTGGATTTTAATTGTAGATGATACATATTGTAATATGTTAACATTCAAAAGTTCTGCCGAAATCAGTGTGACAAAATATTTGCTATCAGATACAAGATTGTACATGTATTGTTCATGTTTATTGCAATTATTGCGGTCATTATCTGTTGCTATTTTGAAAGCACCAAATATAGATTTTCCATCATCAATAACATAAATATTGCAAGCTATTCTAGTACACGAATATGACATTATAATAATAGAATACTAGAGTATACATAAAAAAATATCAATTTTTAATCATAAAAATTGAAATATTAAATAATAAAAGAACATGTATTAATTATTATAATGGGCAAAAAAAATTCAGGTGGCAAAAAATTCAAAAGCAACAAAAAAGGAGCTTCTTCTACTGTGGTAAAATTATCTGCATCTGCATTAGCAATGATAACACCTGATAACGAAACAACATTTGCTGGTGTTATTACAAGACCATTTGGTGATTGTAAATTTGGTGTTAAAAATTATCAAGGAAATGATTTCAAAGTCGGTCTTCCGGGTTCGTTGAAGAAAGGAAAAAGAACACAAGTTGGTGATATGGTGTTTTTTGAAATTTCATCTTTAATGAAAAGTGTTGATGGACATATTCTACATGTATACAATGATGTAGAATTGTCCGAACTTGAATTAATTGCAATACGCATTGATGATGAGGTTGCCAAAACGTCATCTGATGTTGTTTTTACAAATGAAGATAATATTGACGATTTTGAGTTTGCAGCAATTTAATTTTTAATTTATTTGAGAAAAAAGCTTTAATGTCTAAACTTTATAAATCTTTTCTGTAAGTAAGTTATTATGTCATCATTCATAAAAGTTTTTCAAATTATTGTCATATTATTGATAATAGCACTGATTGTTTCATACAATAAGTTTATTTTGAATTCGTTAACTAATTGTATGATATTTTCTACAAAAGGAATATATGCACCTGATGAAATGTTTAATAATGAAACAAATTATGACTCGGATGATTTATTTAATACCGAATATCACGTAACAGAAGATATGGGAGATGCGATATCCGATGCATTAAAAAGTGTCATGTAAATCACTTAATTTATTTTATTTTTATTTTTTACAAATAAAAATTGATTTAATCATTATTAAAACATACATGACATATGATTAGTAATGAGTTACAAAGTAGATGTTATGATAGGTTATGGAATTGTTATTCCAGATGACATATTTATTGATACAATTAATTTAAAATATTCAACTGACGAAGATTCTATAGAAACATTATCGTCATGTGATGCGATAGATATTGTTGATAAAAATTACAAATCAGACTTGCTAAAATTATTTACATTTTTTACAGATTATACATATGAAGGCGATGATATATTACCAGAGCATGATGATCAAGGATTTCCTGCAAAATATGATATTAGTGGAAATATGTTTGAATATGAATATTATAATGATGATGGTAGTGTTAATGAAAATCACATAAAGGTATCGCGACATGGCGTTTTAATTTGGTTAAATGAATTGAACACAGAAATGTCTGAATGTAATAATTTAGCAACGATGATATCAACTAAATATATGAAAAATTTATGCAATGCAAATAAGCATGATAATAAATTTAAAGAATTATGTGAATGGTTTGGATTTGATAATATAAAACCATCGGTTTTTGTCTATCCTATGACAACGTAAATATAAGTTTAACAAAACAGAAGATTTCTCATCAATTGACGATTCATTCCTACTCCTGCTAGAGCAATAATACATGCACCTAGAATTGTCACTTGGCATTTTAGGCTGTAAAACCACCAATTAGTCACAAGAGTAAATATAAGTAGCAACAAACCGGCAAAACTAACACCCAACGTGATGGCGTTGCAATTGGTACTACTTAACAAAATACCACCAACAATAAGAGCACAACTTACAATAAGCATCATATTTGATTTATCTGAACGATATTTATTATCTAATATGATGCGACCATTATCAGTGATGCTATTTTTCTTTGTTTCATCCAGATATGTTAAATCATACAATTTGGATGCAAATGTGGGAATTAATACTGTAATTGCTGCCGTTAATACTTGATAACTCATATACACTTAATTTATATTAAAAAAACACAATTATATAGGTTTTTTAAAAGATTTCTTGATTTAATGATTGTTCCCATGTTATTACTTTAAAAATCAAGGTATTTTGGAACGGATGATAATATGGATGTCTAAAATATGAACAAGAACATCTATAATCTCTCTGAAAAACTCCATTAGAATCGGTATAACATGTACATAAACGACTTTTTGGAACTTCATAATCTATGTAATTTCCATATGAGTTTTTGAGTTGTATTCCTGTATGGTCACATAGTCGAATTGATAATCTATTTACAGTACCCAATGAATCATTATTATATTCTTTTCCTTTCATTTTTGTTTTTGCATAATGAGCATCATTACATTTTGAATCCATGAATAATACTGCAAATGATTTGGCTAATACATCATTGGTTGAAAATTCATTAACATATGAAAATTCATCTATATTTAACAAATTGAATTTATTTTTCATCAAAGAAAATGTTTGTACTTCATAAATTTGAATATTTGCGGGATATGATGGAGAACTAGAATGAACATCTATAGGAACAGTTCCAGATGGAGCATCATATGTAAATATATATTCAAAATTCTTTGTTATTGTCGTAGGATATTCCGTTTCTACTGCAAATTTAATTTTGCGCGTACCAGTAGTACTCACAATAATATCATTAACATCTATTACTACAAAAGTACCACTAACATCACTAGATGTACATGTGAATGACGTATTTCTATCTGCATCAGTAAGATTTTTAATGGTTGTATCATCATCAACCTCCAACGTTCCATTTACTTTTGTAAAATAATATTTATCTGGTAAAACCGCAGTTTCAAGACTAATACTTTTTACATTTTCAAATACACGTTGAATATTTGCATCGTCATATTGTGTGTTAAAATATACTCTGTAATCAAACGGATTTGGAAATTTTACAGTATTTCTATCACCGGAATCAATTATCAACATATGTTCTTCTACATATTCCTGCGTTTTCTTTTCTTTAATATTATTTACTATTAGGGAATCCGTTTTTGCTACCGGAGGATGATAATCATCTTTAGCATAAGATTCGTCAACTTTATTTGATGAATTGGCTGGTGCACAGTCTGGTGCAAACAAACAATCAATGTCTTGTTCTAAACTATGAATTGAATCATAAGTTGGCATCTTATTTGTACCAACATATCCTGTCAATGAATTTCCTTTCAAAGGATTTCTTGGTACAGGCATTGATCCAAGATTGCATGTATCATCTTTTCTTATTGGTTTTCTCGTGATCTTTTTTTCTTTTGACTGGCGAACAATTGGCGCAGAATTGTATAAATCTTCGGGATTGGTGTCATAAATATTTCGATCTGGGCGATAATATGAATCCATTATATTATGAGTTGAAAAATAAATACAAGTTTTTAATGTAAATAAATTTGAGATTATTTCGATTTCAATGTGTTTTGTTAAAACATTTTATTATTGCAATATATTGTAATGAATCCGAGATTATACTACATGGCTATAACTAAAACAGTTTTAATTTATGTATTAATTGTATATCTTTCCATATATATTACTCCTTTAGGAATTTTAACAAGTTCGTTTTATGTCACATCGACTGTTATGTACATGATAGTAAAATCAATATATAATGATACATTCAATCCAAATAAGCTACCTGGTATTGGATTTCTTTTTATCATGGTAGATCACATTATATTAAAAACATGTCAATGAGAAAAATTGATTGATTTAAGGATTGATCAATATCATATTTACTACAATGAAAACATCGACGGTTCTACAAAAAATTAAGAAACAATATGATGATGGAGAAATTGATTTTGATCATTTGATAGAAGCTCTGTCTGAAGCATGTTTGCAAACAATTATTAAAGAGAGGAAAAGTTTGATACGAAAGTTTGCAAAAGGATATGAACTTGACCCAGAAGATGTTGAGAAGAAAATTCTGGCAAAAAAGAATCGACATATTACAGAAGAAAAGGTATTGAAATATATTGATATGTTTTCGCAACAACCTATAATATATCAAACATTAATGAAAAATGGTATCGAATATTTATGTGAGATGTCAACTTTTAGTTTGATATATGATATTAATGCATGTGATTCTGACGAAAGAGTTCCAAAAATCGTTGGATATATTAATAGTTTGAAACAACCTATATTCATAAGAAGATAATTTTTATTTATAAAAATAATTTTTGATCACATATACGTATGAAAATACACTTATTTTATTTTTATTTAACCTTATTTTAATGAGCAAAAAGTTCGCCCATGAAAATGAGGATCAAAAATGTGCTTTATCGAAAGAACATACTGAAGGAACATGTTTTAGTTTGGAATCGTTGTGCAGAATGGTGGCAGCATGGAATATTAAATGTGCAACAACTAAACATGGAACGCCAATAACAATTCGCGAACATAAGGGATATTTAGTAACAGAATTAACTAAAGCTTTATCTGATGTTTGCAACGATCAATTATGTTGGTTAGAACAGGATTTTATAAAGGCATTGAATGATGCAGAAATAGATGATAATACGTTTCTACCAAAGATATCACAAGGAAAATTTGTATGGCTAAATACAACTAATATTAAACAATCTATGGAACAACAAGAAACAATTTATCCCGATTTTAAATTTTTGGGATGTGTTCCGATCGATTTCGATTCATTACCCCAATATGGCATACGTGATATGAATCTTGATGAATTATATCTTAGTGGCATTAGACGCATGGGAATCATATTTAATTTAGATGAACATTGGCAAGGTGGTTCACATTGGGTATCTATGTTTATGAATCTCAAAAAGAATCAAGTATATTTCTTTGATTCATGTGGTAAAAAACCTGTCAAAAGAATTAGAGATTTAGTTAATCGAATTAGTACTTGGTGTTATCATAGAAATATTAAAAAATCTAGAAAAAAATTAGAAGATTCTTCAATTGAAGATTCTTTCATGGGAAAAGAACCGAATTTTATTGAAAAGCGCATCAAAAGTATTAAATATAATACAGATGTTCATCAGCAAGAAGATTCGGAATGTGGAGTATACTCCATTAATTTTATCAGACGAATGAATAAAGGTGAAACGTTTGAACATATTTGTGATAATCCAACCGATGACGCAGAAATGAATGAATGTAGAAAAATTTATTTTAGATTTAAGTAAAAATGCACATTAAAATGTAATGAGTACTTTTGTAAATAATACAGTACATGAGTCTGACTCTAATGATAATTCTGACTCCGATGAAGATACATTTTGTACAGATGATGATTCATCACAATGGGAAACAGAAACAGATGATTCTGATGACATAATTGACACCGAACAGTATAGATTAATGGCAGATGCCGACGAGCATGAAAATCCCGCTGAAGCAGATGAATATGGAAAGCCGGTTGAAGCAGATGAGCATGGAAAGCCAGTTGAAGCAGATGAGCATGGAAAGCCAGTTGAAGCAAATGAATATGGACATATAATAGATAATAGATACATTCGCTTACTTGGAGAAGATTATGCACGTTATCAAAATCATTTATTTGAGGAAATTAAAGAGAATCTTGATGAAAACATTAAACCATATTTTACAAAACATGTATTTGATATAATATCAGATGTTTTAAATAGACTAGCAACGGCAAATATATCAGATAAACAACAGCATGCTAGAATAATTTTCAATAATATTGCAAATGTTATTAATGATACTCCGTTACAATATATATCGTTAATTTTAATTGCGTTTTTTGAACAAGATGATTGGTCAAATCTTGATATAGATCTTAACAATGCTATAATAGAACATCATGAATTACGATTGGAAGAATTTATAAGAATTGATAATGAATCAATAACAATGCATGAATATAATGATGGTGCTAGTGCAACTGGTACTATTGCAACATTAAATGAATTTACACAACGTTTCGATTTGACAATTGATGATGATAGAATTTTAGGATTATTGGATGGCAATATGTCATTTAATTCATCAGTAGTCGAAGAACGACCCATAATAGACAGACCTGTGACAATAGCGATGACAGCAATGACCAGAGAAGAAACTGATAATCTCGATAGATGTTCTGCATTTGATATTACGTTTAGAGATGGAGACGAAAGAACGTGTAAAATTTGTCATGATGATCTTACTGATGCTGATATTGTTACAAGAATATCATGTCAGCATCTATTTCATCATAATTGCTTACGTGTATGGCTAGAAAATCGATTTCCATGCTGTCCTATTTGCAGGAAAAATGTCAATGAATAGACAAAAAATTTGAAAAAACTTTATTTAGACTATAATTACTATATATAGTAATCATGTCATATTATTATAAACTTGCACAAATTCAAATTGATCAGTTTAAAAATGATGAGAAACTGAATAATTATATTAAATGTAGGATAGGTAAAACTAATCATCATGTTTCTAATAATTTATTAGCTCAATGCAGGCGTGCACAGACAAGCCTTGGACTAACATTATCAAAATATATTGATATGTATAAAAAACCATTCATAACACCAAAATTTAAAACAATTGAAGAAAAGGAATCATATTATAGATTGTGGTGTGATATGATACATATACCAAAAGATTATAGAAATGTGTGGAGACAATATAAATATATTGAAGAACAACCCCAAACAGAACAAAAGTCTCAGGAATGGTTAGATGAACGGCAAAAATATATTACTGCATCATCAGGTGCTGAAGCTATTAGTGAATCAAAATATAAAACTCGTGAAAGTTTTGCTAGAGATAAAGCCGGTTTAGGAATTCCATTTAAAGAAAATGCAAATGTTTGGCATGGTAAAAAGTCAGAAACTATTGCAACATCTATTTTCGAAGAAGATTTCAATGTTAAAGTTGGAGAGTTTGGTCTTATTCCTCATTTGAGAAAAGATAAAAAAGATGTGATTCCATTTTTGGGAGCTTCTCCTGATGGTATTGCAACATGTTGTTCCATGGATGGTAAATTTTCCGATTATGTTGGAAGAATGTTGGAGATTAAATGTGTTACATCAAGACAAATTAATGATACTGGTCCAGAGCATATATTTAAGTACACAGAAAAGAAAGATCCGGGAATTGTTCCTCATTATTATTGGATTCAAATTCAATTACAATTGGAATGTTGTAATTTAGAATTATGTGATTTTTGGCAGTGTAAGTTGCGTGATTATTGGTCAAAACGACTACTAGATGAAGCTGTGCGAAAATATGGAAAATCCACACATTGTCGTGAACAAGGAGTTCCTCATATTATGAATCCAAATTTGGAAACTGGTGTGTATGTTGAATTACTTCCCAAAGACACATCAAAAATTCCCAAGGATGAAAAAGTTATGTGGTATGGAAAATATATATATCCTCACAACATGAGTGAACATATGAATGACAAGATTGAATGGGCACTTCATATGAAAGAAAATTGGAAAACTATATATCCACAATATGTAAAAGATTATGAATTTGGTAAATTGATATTTTATCATTTGGAAAAATCCCATTGTTATTTGGTTCGCAGAGATCAAGATTGGTTCAAAGAAGCACTTCCACGATTCAAGGAGTTTTGGGACATGGTATTGTTATATAGACATGATAAAGAAACTCGTGACAGAATAATTGAAGAAATTGCACAAAAGGAAATTGAAAAATTAGCAAAAGCTGAAAGAAAACGAAAATTTACAAATGATATAAATTTAGAGTCAGATGAAGACTAAAAATTGACATTTAATTTATTAAAACTTACTTTATTTAGTTATTATAATGGAAAGGAATATTTCACTAAGAATTTTGATAAAACATGTTAATGAAGATATCATAACAAATAATATGGGGCAATTTTTTGAATACATAACATCAATAATATTAACACAACCAATAACTCCTAATCATGGTTATCAAGAAAGATTGCATCTATCGAGTGCAACATTCTTTGATTATAAAATTAACAATGGAATATGGACAATATTCAATGATAACGATCATTACATAGGATATTATTATCGTTCTATAAATGGAACATCAATGATAATATTCTATTTTCATCATGATTTATCTTGGTGTTTTCAAACATTAAATAAAGAACCCGATGCTGATACTAATTTTATACCGATATGGACAGTACAAGAATCTACGATCATTAATACTTCACCCAATTCAAATCTTTCTTATGAAACTAATGATTTTTATATTAGTGACGATGATATAGATGATATAGATGATATAGATGATATAGATAATCCATGTAAAGATGGAGATTATGGTTCTGAATCGGGAATAGATGGTTTATGTATCAGTGAAGAAGAAGATTCAGATGATGAAATTTAATTTATTATTTAGACGTGAAATATATATTGATATAGTATAATGAATATATTAACAAATGGAGGAACAAATGATACATTGGATCCACTGACAACTATTCTTAAATTATATGTACTGTCATTCAAAGATAATGGTGCAAAAATATCAATATGCAATAACACATTAATAATTAATGAAAATGGTTTAATACAAGGGTTAACACGAAGTTTATATTATAAAGCAGTCAAAAATGATATTGATTTATTAACGATGCCCGTATTGTATGCATGTGAGAAATATATATTATCAAATCGGCCTACTATAGAACAATTATTAATTAATGACGAAACAATGGAAGTTTTGGACACTAATTTGTTGGAAAATTCAAGTACAAACGAAAAAACAAAAAAACATAAAAAAATAAAAAAGGAAATTGCATCAACTAACATTGTTGACGAAGGCATACAAAAAACAACAATAGAAGCAAAAAGTGAAAGAACATCTGATATAATTGATTATGATTTGTCAGATCCATATCAAAAATACATTTATTTATTTACACACGCGATTGAGGGACTGGTTACATTAAAACAGGCTTATAAAGGTGATAAAATTACTCATACCATTGATAAACATTCGAATACTATGAAAGATTACTTACAAAATAATATTAATAATAGTTCAGTATTAAGTAGTGGTTCTGGAGCACTAAAAAAACTTTTTTATGATAGTATATCTGAAGTATGGACCAAAGAAAGACTATCTATCGTTTTTCAATTAATAAATCAAATAAAATCTGATGAACGACATAGATTACATACAGTAAAATCATTAGAGGCATTTCTTTGTTACATTGATTTGTGTGTAAACGATATTATTACCGGATTAACATAAAATAAATGTGTGATTTTTACGAGTTAATTACTGGATTAACATAAAAATATGTGATTTTTGCGAGTTAATTAGAATCTTGCTTGAGAGGCAAATCATAAATGTTCATGCTTCCAATTGAATCCGGAATGACCCATTTTGTACCTTCGCCCATTGCATGATACAAAGTCCATTTGAGATACTCTGGAGTGAATCGAAGATTTTCGCCTTCAGCAAGGGTTTTCGCTGAATCAGCTTCACCTTGTGCTTCAATAGTCTTTGAACTGGCAATAGACTGAGATTCGATAATTCTTCTCTCAGCAGATCGTTCCACTTGGAGCTTTTTATTTACATCTTCTTGTTCTTCTGCAAGACTTTGCTTTTCAAGTTGACGTTTAAATGCTTCAGCTTCCAATTCTGCTTGTAATTCGCTAGACATTGGTCCAGGTGGTTTCACAATTTGTACTCCTTCATATCTTAACATAATACCTTCCCGATCTAGTGCAGCATGCAATTGTTTCCAAATTTCAGCTTCAACTGTTTCAATATGTTCAAAGATTAACTGACGTTCGTTATATTCTGTGCAAACTGAATAAACAATTGCACGGAATTTTTCCTCAACAATTCGATCTTCGTATGTTTCCGGCATATAATTATTTAAAATATATACTGGATCGGTAACCTGAAAACTCACATAAATTAGTGGATAAGATTGCGCTTTTGATGTATTTCTTGCATGAATTTCCACATTTTCATATCTAAATTTCTGTGGTCTCATGTCCAAGCATTTACTAGATGTATGTGGAGGAATCAAATGTGTACCTGGTGTAAACGAATAATTCAAAGAATTTCCGCTAAATCCATAAATGGAACATGAAAATCCTTCTGGAACATTTACAACAATTCTACTAATAAGTAGAATAAGAATTGCGAATAAAGTTACTAAAGTTACCTGTACGGGAGTCATTACTACATTAAATACTGTTAATGTTATAATAAATAAATCAATTTTTTGTGAATTGTAAATTGTTTTTATATACAAATGTGCATATTATGATAAATGAATTGTTATAATATGCTATATATAATATAGTATGCATGCATGCATTAATTTCCTCCTCCCTCCGAATCAAATCATTTCCATCGTTGATCAACACAACAGAAACCAAATGACCCTTTTGCTCATATGTTTGAGAGCTACAATATGGCGGAGAGCCTTTATAACGTTGGCTATCGTGAATTAAAATTTATTAATTGAGGTGGAGGCCAGAATATATTGGCGAGCCAACACTGTAATTGACTCATTAAAGTATATTATATACAATCCTTCTTAAAAAATATTTTTCAATTTTTTTGTAAATCGTTGTTTGTGTAAAATGTCGTATTATGTAAAAAATTGACATATTATGTAGTAGATGTATTGTTTATAAGATGCTATTAATGCCACATAGTGAAATGATCCAATACCAACAAATGTCCAAAAAAGAAAAATTTCAACAATTGGGTGTATATTTTCAGTTGTTTCATTTTGATACACCTGGAAAAGTTGCCTATTTTGTGAAAACGTATGGAAAAATGATCATGGCATTTATAGATGCCAGGAAAGGAAGACTTCCTGCTGAAATAGTTGGTGAAATATTTTCTAACTTGATCGCAAAAACAGATAACAATGGTACCATACAAATGCAATCTTTGGCAAGAGTTCCTCGAAAAATTTTGACATCGCGAACTGTCACGCGACACAAACGTATATTAACTATTCAAAAAATTATACCGAGTTGTGGACACCGTCATTGTTATTCGGATGAATCAACTAATGTTATAAAAAAAGTGACAATCAATCGACGATATGCATTGGTACCCGAGAAACAATTGGCACGTAAAATTCAACGATTAACGAAATTTATTGTTCGGAGATTTGAACTTCATACATCCTATGCTATTGAGCAAAATGAAAAACTTGAACAACAATGGAATGATAGAAATCAAGATGATGTACATCGACATTTTTCTGAAGCAAATGGTGACATAAAACGTCAACGTAGATTATTGAATGATGATCTACATTGTATCCAAAGTAGAATTTATCATTGGAAACATAAAATAGAACATTATGATACCGTTATTTTGAGAAATCGATACAATGTACTATTTATTGAGGCCAAAGTTTGTCGTCTTTTGGATGAAGATCGTATGGTTGCTGAAACATACTATCGATGCAGTCGATATTATTACAATCTTTTTAAAGAAAATATTCGTGTCAAAAAGAATGATGTTGACAACATGAAGTTTAATATCAGATTTTATGACAACGAACTTGACGAGTTAAAAATACGAGTTAAAAAATTATCAGATGAAATTCAACGAAAAGAAAGACAGGTTTATCGAAATGCTTATCGAAAAGAACATCGAAAAAACAAAAAGGAAATGAAGCTTCTTGCAATGAAGGAACAGAGTAAGATAGATAGTTTGGCATATGTGGAATCATTGTCCAAATCCAAAGTTTATCGAAAAAATGGACAATAATTTTTTTATATTATACACATATGATTCTGACATATATTGAAAAAAGTGCGTTATTTTATTAGTTTAATATCTCTAGCAAATAAATTATTCCTATCTATTATAATGAACAAATTATTTTCCACATCCACTCCGCCACCGGGAAAATATGAAATATTTCAATCTGTGGACACAAATATTGACACTGTAATTTTTGAAGATATGGTTAGAGATAATCCACTAACACAACAAGGTATTAAAATTAATCATAAAGTATATCGTTTGATCTTTTTTGAAAAATCGCCCTCAAATCTTACATATGTTTTTGATAAAGATACGATCATAAAATTTTATTTTGAAGAGACAATAATAATCCATATCGTTTGTCCAAAGTTTAGAATGGACATATGTAAAATATGGACACCTCTTAGTGGAATTATTCAGTGGAGAGAAGACTTTAAGGAATTGAATTATATCAATGCAATTTCCATTAAAAATTAAGTTAAATTATGGTATGTTTTATATACACGTATGCTTTATTTGCATCCGTCAAACACGGACTTTAGAGCTACTGCGGCAACAGCTCCCAATACTTGAGCACCAACATAAGTGCCAAGTTGAGTCTGAGTAAGTGACTTGTTCAAAAACATCATAACACTTACGGCGGGGTTGAGATGAGCTCCAGATGTGGAAGCTGATACAATGATGCCTGCAAGAAGACCGACACAGATCATAATGGGTGTCAGGCTGGGCCACAAGTTATTACTTGATGTGGCGTACAGGATAATGGACATAAAAATAAATGTACCGAAAAATTCACTTGTAAAGTTCAACATTGATATAATTATACTGCACATAATATTTTTAAATTTAATTTATTTGTTATGATCTTGAAAAAGATATCATTATACATTTTTTTAAAATAATCACTTTAGAATTGAACGAATGCAATATTAATGAGTCAATTGGTAGATCCAGATGCACTTCAAGATCTTTTAAACATTAATCCTGACGATCATGAGGAATTTTCATGGAATGAGAATCATTTTTTAGCTAAACCATCAGATGTTTATGATGGCGATACGTTTACAGCTACATGGATATATAATGATGAAGTTATAAAGCAAAGATGTAGATGTATTGGTTATAATTCTCCGGAAATTAGACCAAGACGGAATTTACCCAATCGTGATCAAATCAAATTAGAAGCAAATTTAGCTAAAGATAGATTTACAGAACTATTAAATCAAGATGCATTAATAGTAGTAGAATGTTTTCGTAATGACAGTTTTGGTAGGATGTTAACTGTTGTTTACAATGCTACAAATGGTACCAAATCATTGAATCAAATCATGCTAGACGAAGGTCATGGAATAGTATATGTTGGTGGAAAACATGATCCAACGCTTAGTGATGCATTAGCAAATGATGCATTAATTGCGACATGCCCTCGATAAATCAATTTATTTATAATGAACCATTTATTAAAAATGGTCCCTTGCACCAGGATATGAATTTTGTGAAATATAATCATCAATGAATAAGTTTGTCAGCAATATTGCAATATCGTTAACTAGTAAAACATTATCATCATATCCATAATCATCTGCTATTTTTTGTAACATAATTGGATTATATATTTCACATTCATCAATCATTTCTTTATTAAAATTATCAACCTCTTCTCCGTCCAAACTAAAAATTATTTCATTGTTCATTTTTATTTTAATAGTGTAATCACCAAATTCACCACTTTTTCCTTCATAATTAAGTAAACATACAAAATCTTCAAATATTAATAATATATGTTTTTGTAGCATGTTACCAAGACAATCTAAATATGGTTTCACATTCATCGCAAATTCTACAAGATAACCATAACCCACATTTATATAATTTATTAAATCGTCATCAATAACATTATCATGCAAATTTTTTTTACAATAATTAATAATTTGCATATGATTTTTTTTGATCCAAATCTAATTCATCAATTAAATCAATTACTTGTTGTGACATTGAATTAATAAAATAATAATTGTACAAACTTCATAAATATCAATTTTTGATTACAATTATGCTTGATTTAATCGCATTTATGCTTGAGATAATACCATCTGTTCTATAATCTCTTTCATTTCTAAATGATGTGGTAATGCTAAAATTCTACCATAATTTGTTCTAATATAATTTTCATCATATAACAATCGAAGTTTTTCATGATAATGTATGATAACATCACTTGGAACATCACCACCTATAGCTAAAGCATATGCTGTACAACGATCTATACCAACTTTGCCTATTGCTTCAATGCGATCTGCATCAGAAACAATGTTTAAAATTGTAGTCCAATATGAATTAAATGTTTTTCTCAAACCTTTTCTTTCTTTAGACCATGATACATTATTAATTATTTCCATATACATTTTATGATCCATATCGATCGATATGCAATAATTTTCCAATTCGGACATGGGAATTGCATCGGGATATTTGTGGTCACATACATCATGTAACAATGCAATAAGTATAATATCTACTATTTGAGGAACAATAAATATATGAGTATCTGCATTAAATTCATGACTTGCAATCTTAATTACATTAATAGCTACGGCTAGAGCATGCTCCCAATTATGTGATGAATCAAAACATTTTGTTGATTCAATAACAAATTCTAATGTTTTATTAAGTAAATTAATATCAATTAAACCATTCAAATTAGGAAAATTTTCATTTAATACACATTCCATCTTACCTAACAAATATTAGATTGTAGTATGTCTTGATTTCATTTTTTAATTAAAAAATTGACAATTACACAATCTGATATTAATTCAAATGATATTAATGGATATTGATTACAGTATTGATGATATGATTATACAAAATATGTCCAATGTACAAATTAATTTAAATCTTAAAAACATACAAAGAAGATATGATGTTATAGAAAATGAAATAGATAGATTGAGAAATATTAAAAATGAATATGAACAGATTATTGATAGTAGAGAACAAAGAATAAAAATTGACATGATTTGTACGTTAAATACGGATGACGAGAATATGGAACATGATATTGAGTATATTGAGCGAACTTATGTGAGACCAATACATGAAAATAAACGATTTTATCCAATTGAAGAATTTAAAAGAATTCGTTCCGTAAGTATAAGAGTGATGACAACAATTCAAGAATTTACAGATTTAATTGCAAGTGCACAAATATACATTGATCGATTTATTGTTGAATATCAAAATCTTCAAAAATTATTACGTACATACCATAGTGAAATAGAAAGACGACGTATAAATTAAAAATTGAAAAATTACTTTATAAAATTACAATCATTGTATATTAATGGATATGTTTTCTGAAGTGTCAAAAATTAATTTAAATTTTTTGACATCCAATGATTTCAACAAAAATTACAATATTATAAAAAATGTTCATGAAGAATTAAAAGAATACATAAAAAATAAACTTCATGAAAAAAACAAAACAAAATCATCAATAATATGGAAAATTACTAAAGAAAGATCTGATGACAGATCGGGTGATGAATATAGATCATCTGATGATGAGAATATTGACGAAGATGTGAAATTTTTTGAAAAAAATTATTCATCTTTAATGTATTATTCAATATTAGATGATGATATACACACTGAAAATTCATTGTATTTTATAAATATGTATAGACGTGATGCCAAAGATTTAGATGATGCCAAGATTAAATTAAAACAAATTATCGATATTAAAGAGAAATACAAAGGTGAATTTAAACGACGCACTAAAAATTGAAATTTAATTTATTAAATAATACAATACATATTAGATTAATGTTTGACGTAGATAACTTGTTGACGAAAGAGGACATTGGTGTGTTATCAGATGATGATTTAAATCATATGTTCGAATCATCAATATCATGTCTTGGTGATTATGTGCAATTAATTGAAAATGTAAATTTATTACATAATTCATATTTAATTGAAATAGAAAATAGAACTACCGATAATGTACGCGATGGTGTATGTGATGATGTGCGCGATGATGTATGTGATGATGTATGTGATGATGTATGTGATAATAGTAGATCGTCCAATGAATATATGTCATCTGATGAAGAATATGCAGAAACAACTGAAATGAATATTAATAATAGTAATATTGATCAAAATCTTTCAAATGAAACTATTGAAGAAATTACAATATTAATTGATAAATGTACAGAAACAGTGAGAATTACTATTTCAAAATATAATAAAGTAAATATGTTCAAAGATTTGTGTTTATTGGAATTTGAAAAAAGAGATTCGCATAGCCATAATTGTGATCCATCCATATAAAAATATGTTATAGATCGGAAGTGTATTTTTACATTAAATTAGGATCGATTGCATTATAATACAAATGATTGAAACAATCGCATAAATATATATCTTCTTTTATTTCAATGGATAAAGAACAAAGAGCTATTTCTATTATTGAAACATCAAATTTATTGGAAACTTTGGCATCACAGGATCAAATGATAGATCTTCAACGTTATGATGAACCAGAATATAAAAGACAAATGATAGAAATTGCACCAGATTTTGCAGAACGATTTCCAACAATCTTTCAATTAGTTTTAGATAGAAAAGATTTAACAACTGTTCATATTATTTTACAAGGTCATATTGATCATTCTAGAGGTAAAATTAGTACAGATAAATTGGATGAACAATTGGGTAAAAGTTTGGCAAATAAAATGTACGAATTTAAGTAATTGAATAAAAATTGAAATTTAATTTATTATGAGTAATTATAATAATATTGTAATGGATAACACTGTTATAAATATGGAATTGATTGATCTTCTGAAATTGCCAAAAAATGAGTTTAATTTGTTGGAATCTACCATCAAAAAGAATTTAGAACATTACACGGAATTAATAATACGATACAAAAAGTTATCAATGAAACTTCGTCGTGAATATAGAAATCGACCATCCGAAAAAACACTACCAATTGACTCATTATATCCAGAATATCCAGGTGATGATTATGTTACAATTTTGACAGATAATTTTGACAATCTTTTAGCAATGTCTGACGAAGATTTGTACACAAACAATTCTAAAATGTTACGAAGCATAAGTGTCAATGAGATGATTCGAAGTAATTTGTCATCAATTGAAACAAATATTCTTGGTATTAAATGTGCAATGTTTGTGTCTGGTGCACCGTTTTTTGAGTTGAAAAATCTTGGTGTTGATAAAAAGATCATTCAACTTGCTAAAGATGGCAAACTGTCTGGACCTGATACATTTCTTACGTTTCATCCACCAACACACATTGAAGATCCAATAGCAACAGTGTTCATTTAAAAAATGAAATTATTTTATATTAATAGGTTGTATATATATCTATTAATGATTACTAATAGTAAGAGATATACACTAAATGAATTAACCAACGTAATATTTCCAGATAATCCCGGAAATGCATCAATGAACACATTGGAACGTTTTCGACATAATTTTGTACATCAATATGGCATGGCAGATGATTCTGATAATAATTCTGATGAGGATTGTTACGATTACGAATATGTTGATGAAGAATTGAAACATCATGTGTTAATAATTATACGTGATTGCATGCCACATTTATTTGGACCAAATAATCATGCTGGTCAACGAATTGATTCTGATGGCGAATGGATTGAAGATGAAGCATCACGATTGCATGATGAAAACTTATTGTTATCAGAATTTAAACAATTTGTGAAAGTGACAATGAAAAGATGAATTTTTTTATTTAATACATATGTGTATTAATAAATATCAAAAACATTAGCTAAATGAAAAAACAAAATATTACTCTGCTTTTTACATGTTAATAATTTTGAAAGTAATGGATCTAATGATTTTGATGACAATAAATCAGATACTGATGATATATCTGATGATGAATATAGATCATTAGAAGAATTTGAAATTCAATGATCTATATTTAGATAAAATAACATTATTAAATAACAAAAAGTAATCTATCGTACAACAGAGGACAGAACTTATTGATTATCATATAGTGTACCTTCGTATAATTGATAGAATATAATATTAATTTATGGTGATAAAATTTCTGAAATAAATTCATCGACTCGACTTTGTGATTCAATTAATGAAGATTCCAAAAATCCGTTTAGAATTCGTCTAACACTTGTGTAATCTGAATTTCCAATAGGATAAAACATTTGAACCCAAGAATCATTAGCATCCTGTTGATTTTTTAAATATTGATGATATTGATTGCCATAATATTCATTCGAGTTGACAAATTCTACCATTTTATTTATTGCTATAAATTGAGTTGATGTAAGATGAGATGATGAAATAATAAATGTACTTCTATAATTATCTGGAATTGGAAAATCTGGTAAAAGATCAGCAATTTTTTGTCCTGATTCATGATGTTCGTTCATATCTTCTAGCAACTGCAACAATGATTCAATAAGTTTATCAGAAACACCCTTAAATCCTCGACACACGATATACTTTTCAGAGTTTGAGGGCCTAGATGTATATGGTTTGAATAAAAATGTGTCTTCGTATGTGGCACTTAACAACAACATTAATTTAATTGAAACATCTGTATATGTTTCAAAAATTTTCAATATAAATGTTCCGCCACTTTTTTGAATTTTAAACGCAGCGATAATTTCGCCAAGAATTAGACGAAATGCTTCTTGTTCTTGATAATTTTCATTTGTCCATGTGAATCCTCCATCACCAGTAATCAAGTCTGCCTTTTTACTAAATTTTTCAAACCCAGTAATAGATTGTCGGGTGGTAAGATCACCTCCATCCTGTTCATAAATTTTCACCTTGGGATAAACTCTTCTAAAATCTTTCTTGAAAGCAGGAACATCCTGATCTTCGATCGATATAGTATAATGTTCATCCTTTGCATGATTTTTATAAAATTTTTCGCGATAGTACATTAACGATTGTACAAAAGATCCAGGAGCTTCAGCTAAGTGTGCACTAACCATATGTCCCGATGAAGGAATAGGATCGAACAACATTAATATTTCCCATATTTTATAAAATGCTCGAGACACAATATTCAAACTTGTATTATCAAAGTACAATTTACTATATGCAGCAATATCTGATCGATCATCCTTATTATTGTTAATAACATGTTCATATGGATTTGTAACATGATAAAATGTTTTTCCTTTGAAACGAGGCTCATTAACAAAACTCATTCTTTCTTTGGTTTGATGCATGTAAATAATTGCACCATTTTGAATTTGAGCCTGTCTATGAAATCTACTATATGTTGCAGGAGTTCCATGTTTTTCGATATACTTTACGATATCTTTACCAGGTGAAGGAAGCTGATATAACATTAGTGATTGCATTAATATATTACAGACATAATATTTAAATGAAAGTAAATATCATTTTTTTATTTCATTGGAAACATTATTTATTGTTGAAAACTGATTGGAGTTGGAGTCTCTTCTCAAAACATTCAATGCTCATGAATATATCAAGTTGATACATAGGATTTAAAGGATGACGTAGATAATATTTGGGATGGGAGTAATCTGATTCATCATTCAATTCTACATTAGAATGTGATCCATAATTGTGATCTAAATTGTTTATTATCATAGGTTCTCCACGATTGTTCATCAATTGTACCATAAGTTTTTTAATTTGCAATAGATTATTGTTTGGATATGTTATTGATGATTGTCTAGTGAAAGTATACAAGTCTGTCCCTGTTTTAAGCTTAGGAAAGAGATATCTAAATATATTTTTGTTGTGAGTACTGTATATTTGTGTATTATCACATGGATGGATAGATAAATATTGTATTCGATTACCAGGAGAATCAATTGTTATTGGTATATATTTGTACACAGTTATTGTTCCACCGTCATTTATGAACTCAAATGATTCATTAATATTTTTGTTAATTGTAAAATTTACATAAGATAACCCATCAATATATGCATTACAAATTTCATATGTATCACTATCAAATGTTAATTGATCATTGTTGCTTACATCAACATCGGTCAATACAGTAATAATATTATCATATAATGGATCTGTATCCGTAACTTGTAATTTAATTAATTGTACATATGATGGAAAAACAATATGGTTAAAGTTAATTTTTTTAATATTTTTAAAAGAACGATAAATAGTTGATTTACTTTTATCATCATTTAGCCAAACTGTAAAATTTAATGGCGATTTATCACTAAGATTATCTCGATCCGAACTTGAAAAATTTATATTGTATTTCTCAATAAATATTTCACTCATTTACCTAGCATACAAAAAGAATAATAAATCTTTTGCTCAAATGCTATAAATTTTTAATTTACGGTTAAATTCGCTTTAAAATTATATTACGTAAACATATAATGTCATCTAGAAAGAAAACAAATCTTAATGAACGTTTAAAAGAGGCTGTTATATCCAAAAACAATATTACCAAAATTTATAAAAATATTAATAATGGTGTTCCGATGAATATTGGCAAAGCCGATAAAGTTGCATTAAGTAATAGAATTGTTGCTGAAATTTCTAAAACATATGGGACAGTTAGTTTTTCTAAACTTAGTGCAAGTAATTTTGATCAAGTTGTAAACGGCATAAATAAGAAAACGATTATTAATGTTAATAAATTTATTACTGCTGCGCAAAATTCTAGTCAAGGACAACATACTAATCAAAGAGCGCGTGATCTTGAAGAACATCCGGATTATGAATCTCGACACGATCACGATAGAATTGACGAAACATCTCGACCCGATTACAGTCGTCGTAGAGATCGAGATGAATATGTTGCTGATTTTGTTTCAGAAGATGCTCAATATGAAAGTGACTCAGATGAATCAATGGGGGAAAAAATTAAACGGATGGAGTCGGAAAGATATAGTTCTTTGTCAAAAGGAAATCAAAGACCACCTGAAATTGATTTTTCATTGGAACCTAAAAGTAAAAAGCAAATGCATGAAGAGTCAAAAAGAAAGGCAAAGGCAAAATTTGATAAATATCAAAGAAGTAAGGGTGTAAAACCTGTGAAAAAAAAAGGTGGATTAGATGATTTTTATGCTCCTATTTCTGATGTTAATCAAATGGATGGCGAAGATGAACTTGAAGCAGTATATAGTTCGAGAATTACCAATAAATATATCGATGAACATGATGTTGAACATGATGCAATGTTAGATCCATTTGAAAATAATGTTGACAATTATACAACAGGTATTGATCCCGATGAGTATGAATATGATGACAAAACTTCATTGGATGAACAGATGAAACAATATGAATATGAAAGAGATAATGATGGGTCGCAAAAACCTAATCCTGGACAAAGACAAAAACAAATACGTCAACCAACTCGAAAACCAACTGAACATTTTGACCAAGAACAATACGATGAACCCAGACAAAGGCAACCAGATCCAAGACAGAGAAGACCCCAGGTGGATCCAAGACAAAGACAACCCGATCCAAGACAAAGAAGACCCCAGATGGATCCTAGACAAAGACAACCTGATCCAAGACAAAGACAACCTGATCCAAGACAAAGACAACCTCATTACGATCCAAGACAACATCAATCCGATCCATATAATCAACATCAAGTACCACATCATGATCCATATATAGGAGACTATAATCAGCCTCCAGGTCCAGCAAGATATGATCCAAATTCTGGGAAAAGAGTACAATTTGCACCAGATCAATATTCGCAACCATATGTACCAGAACCATATGAACAACCTACTAATCAAATTGTTAATGATGCTATACATAAACACACAATGCAATATCAATCTGAAATTGCAGCACTAAAGAATCAGCTTGCAACAATAACTCCAACCGAACAGGGTAATCAAGTTAAATTATTAAATAATGAGCTGAAAAATGCAAACACAACAATTATTGCATTAAGAGAAAGAGCCAAGGTAGGTCGGTCAACTGAAGAACTATCTGGTGATAAATTAAAGGATATTGCATTAAAACGTAATGAAATAATTCAACAAATGGGAAATTTAAAAGAAAAACTTGCCGAAACGGAATCTTTGATACATGATGAAAAATTACTGAAAGCATCTATAGATGAGAAACATAATGAAGTAAGGACAATGATTGAAAAAAATCTTTCATTATATAACAATAGTGAAAAGAATGTAATAATAAATACAGAAACCTGTATTAAAAATGCACAAGTATATACTCATACATTTGATTCTCCTATTTCTGTTTTAACATCTCTTGAAATTAATGATTATTCATTTCCATCAATGTTACACAATATAACCCCATACAACAATACATTATATATTATAATGGATGGTAATCCATCGATAACTTGTGATGATTTAATAACTTACACAAAAACCAAAAATGTTCATCAAATAACAATTAGTCCCGGAAATTATGAAATTGATTACTTGATTCAATTGTTGAGCAATATATTAAAACAAATGAGTTTAAAAATTCAACTGAAACAAGCAAATAATTATATATCTATATTTTCGGATACATGTGATTTTTCATTAATGACCGATTATGCAAATTACAAAAACAATATATTATCTGTATTTGGATTTGAAAATGGGGCCAGATGTTTAAATGATAAGAATTTTATATCCACAATGTCATGTGATCTCAGATCAGATAAAACGGTTTTATTATATCTCTTAAATATTAATCGATCGCAAGCATTTTGTAAATTAAATATGACATCGCGAAAAGTTACATCATTTTGTACTCAACTTTCTCCACCATTAAGTCATGTTGACAGATTAGATGTAGAATTTAGAGATTCGATTGGTAATCCAATGCATTTTGCGGGAAAACATGTCATGTTAGATTTTACAATTAAATCTCTTGAAACACAAATACCACAAACAAAAACCGAAGCTGTCAATGAAGTATCGTCCGTTGATTTATATGATCAAATTTCAAATTTGATGCAAACTTAATACTTTTATGCTCAATACTTTTATCCAAGTAATCTTAATGAAAAGCGTCAATATTTTTCTTTTATTAGTCCTCGTTATTACGATAATAATAATTACTTATAACAATAAAATATTATTAAAATCACCTATGAATACAATTTCGAAAAGTATATTTCCATTACCAATTGAATTACATATGCACAAATTGTATAAATATCGATATTATAATTCCAAAGTTTTTGATCATGGATTTGGGCTACTCAAACGTTATTATTCGGACACTCGAGATATAATGTATTTCAAATCTGCCATTTCATCATTCGAAGAATTATCATTTATGATGGATGTTGATGAAAGTTTTTTGTATCAAAAATTAATTAACGAGTTATCATGTATGAATGATCATGTAAATTCAGTATTTATGTCACATGATATCGATCATAATTATTTTGATTGAATGCAAAAAATTGAAAATTGAATTATTTATTTAAATTATTATTGTTTAATAATGGACTGTTGTCATATATGTTACGAAGATTTTGCCGATTTTGATCCACCATTAAAGATCGAAGTTCAACTCAACGAAGAAAGGATTTTATCAAAATTATGCATAAATTGCATCACTCGAACAAAAAAATATAGAGTTGATGAATATATCCAATCTATAATAAAAGAAACATGCACTGCATCAATTCGTAGAATGGTAAATGGTCCATTTGTATATAAAATGACAGAAGATATGACAGGGTTTGGTGATATAATTACTGAAATTTGGGTAAATGATGTACCAATTGGATCAGATCTTACTTCAGAAAAATATACGGATGAAGAACTTAATGAAATTATAAATGGATTGATTATGTTACGAGAATATATGGATGATCCTCCTGTACTATTAGTAGAAAAAACTGAATTGTTTGAGAGATTTGAGAGATGATAAAAAATTATTAAACATTATCATTAAGTTTTTAGTTTATTATGAATAAAATTATATGTTATTGATGTTTAATGTCAACCCTCATTTTGCAAATTGCTGGAGAATTTATTGAAACAGATGAAAAAATATATTTCGCTGATAATTTTGATTTATACTTCTATAAAGTTCCTGTATCTGAACAAACTAATAAAAATATTACCAATGCATTTCAATTTATTTCTTCATCAGAACTAGAAACCAATGTAGTAAATGACAGAGAATTTATGAGATATGAATGCAAAGCAGATATGAAAACTGAATCATATTTAATTGAAACTACTGATATTGTTGTGCCAACAGAATTGATACATGAACATATCACTCGTTTGACAAATATGTATATGCATACGGCTAGTGCTGGTAGTCGAGCGATAAAGACATTGATTTCGCCTACAGAAGAGCATGATGTCGAAGGAATAGATGATATTATTGCGATACACGATGGACCTCCGCAAGAATTTACAGTAGAGGGTTTGGAAGGTATTGATCTTGTAAAATTAATGGCAGATTTACCTAAACCACCACAAGAACTCCTTAATTTTAAGAATCAGTTGAAAATGGTTGATGTTGACGAGGACGATGTTGAAAACATTGTTATGTAATGATTTTTTTTAGAATTTAAACATTAATTAAATATTATAATAATGTTAACATTTGTTAGAACTGTCGGGGATTATGAAATAACATATATGATGGGTAAAAATCAGGGAGAAAATCATCCATTAATAAAAAATTCAGAAGCAAATGATTTGTGGTTTCATTTACATGATCGACCTTCAGCGCACTTGGTTGCTCAGATTGCATCGTTAACACTATCAGAAGATGAAGTAACTGAAATGATAACATATGGTATAGAAATATTAAAAGAAAGAATGAAAATAATCGAACCAACTACAATTGTTATGTCGCATATTAAAGATCTTATTTGTCTTAGGACAGCGGGCTCAATTGGATATGTAAAAGATTCTACTCAATATCTTCGAACATTGTAAAAATAACAATTAATCATATGTTATTTAATGTATTTTATTATTTGTATTATCTTTAGTATGAAAGATATTATATTTCCTGATGGAAAGTTGTCGTTATCAATATCAGACGTTATTACATTTATTTATACAAAGAATGATTCGGATGTGGCGTACATTGGATCATTAATTAATAATATGATCGATACTTTGTTAGCCGAGGAAAATATTAATGTAAAAATAGAAGAAACGCATATAGAATTGACTATAATGCCAGTTATTAAAAGGGTTACTTTGATACCAATTAAAAGTAATGATTTGGTACATTATTTGATGCATCAAATTAAATGTATGAATGAAAATATCAATAAAATTAACAATATTGTTAATCATGGTGTTAGAATAGATTGCACAAACGGAGCAAATATTTTAATTGGTTCGAAAAGTTTGGAATTTATTTTCACAAAAGAACCAAAATTATCTACATCACATATAAATCATACAACGATATACTTTGACATAACTCATGAAATAGTACTTAGTGAACAAGTTTCGTTAGTCAAAAGTACCACTTTAACAATAACATGTGATTGTAGTGAAAATATTATATTTAGTTGGGAAAATCTACCTAAAACAATACAATATATTATCATTAATGACAAACAAACATGTGATTCTTTTATGAAAAATATTGACAATATAGATATCATTATTAGCGAGATAGAATTTAAGCATTTTGTTATTCATGAAGATGTATTAGATATTATGGTCCTAAAATGGCCGAAAATATTGTTCAAATGTAATGGGTTGAAATTTAATTATGAAAAAATTGAGTTATGATTTTTATAAACTATTATATTAATTACAACAATGGGAAATGATCTTTGCGAACAAATAAATAAACTATCCATAAATGATATACCTGATTGTGATTTGAATAAAACACCTCAAATGTTATTTGATATATTTTTAGAAAAAGTAAAACTATGTACATCAGAAACGCAAATAATTATTGGTTGGTTATGTAAGCATCCATTACTAACAATTGATGTTATAATAGATAATATGGATATTATGTGGAATATGGATATTATTTCAATGAATACCGGAATATCATTTGAATCAATATTTGAACACGATGATCTTAATTGGAATTATAATATTTTATCAATGAGATCAGATCTGACAAGTAAAATCATTGAAAATAATATTTCAAAACCATGGAATTTTTGGTTTATTTCTACAACCAGTCTTATCACTGGAAAAATAATATTACAAGTACCATATTTGAAGCATTTTGCACAAATCAAAGTGTATGAAGATCTTAATTATAGCACAATGACAAAAACATTAAAAAGACATATTTTTTCATCAGAATGCGATTCAATAATGCTCAAACGAATAAAAAATTGAACAATAAATTAATTTATTACTAAAATATTACAATAGCATATGGAAACAAATAATAACCTATTGGATATATATGATACTAAAAATTGGATAAATCGTATTACAGCTGTAAGTCTCAATCAGCAACTTATTCATGGAGAAATACATAATTGCAATATTTGTCCAACATGTAGCTTTGAAAACACATTACATCAGTTTGATACAATATTTTATTGTAATATTTGTTCAAAATATTACAACTCTAATATATACAATAAAATAAAAACATCATATAAAAAGTCAAGTAAAAAGTCAAATAACAAATATTGTGTTATACTTTAATCACTAAACTTTCAAAATCGGCTACAGATAGTGTTAGACCTGATGCATCATAATGCCCACCACCAGTACTGTCTAATTGTTTCGCAATGGCGTCCAAATCATGTTTGCCATTGCCACGTAAAGATATCCAATACTCTGATTTATCTGTACTCAATCTCCAAATGATTGTAAAGTCAGGATTATTTTCATTTGGTAATTTTGTTCCGCACATAAAATTACCAACACATGATCGCAAAGCACTAGGACATGATAAAGACCAAATATCATATATTTGATCATTTACATAAAATTTGCAATATTTAGCATTTTTACCCCATTTCATACATTGTAAATTTTCTTCAGTCAAATATACAGTGCCTTTTTCTATTAATTCACACTTATCTGCATCAGAATAATTTGTCAATTGGGTCAATCCAGTTGGATTAATTAGTCTCAATTTGAACATTGCCAAATTAATTTCTTTTGAGTTGGGTAATTCAAACTTGTATAAATCACGATCCCCTATGTAATCAATTGCCCATGGTCTTTCTACATCATGGTAGAAATAATCCCATACCATTTGACACGCAGATTTATTCATATCAATAAAAACATTATGATGTGGACCAACATAATTTACAGAATTGTAATCCTGGTCAACATAATCTTCAAACACATTTAACGAGCTAAGATGATGATCAATAATTGTTACAAAATGACAATTCTTTTTAAGAATATTAAATTGCTCTTTTGTCGGAATAATATCAGCAAAAATAACATTTTTTCCAGAAAATTTCTCTATTATGTTTTCATCTGTCAAACGATTGATCTGACCAGAACCAATGGGTATATATGTAGTTTTAGAGTTGCAAAAATCTTCAATTATCCATAAACATGCTGTTCCATCCGAACAAAAATCATGATATATTACAAAATCATAGTTAAGTGTTTTACCAATACGTGTTGACATTGCAAATTATGACATTAGATGTTATAATATAAAAAAATCAGTTTTTTGGAACATGTTCCCACATTTAGCAACAACAGTTCCACGACACACTCATTGTGTCATCCAGATCAATAGAAGCATCCAATAATTGCATACTTGCTTTCAATAAAGCAATATAAGTATCCTTGTTATTACCGGTATTAATTACATTCATTTCAATAAGAATGATAAATAAAGCTTCAATCATATCCATGACATCTCTCCTAGTTATTTTAAGAGCTTTCAATTCTTTTATATTTGTATTGGTAATTGTTTTGGCCAATAGTACAAAATGAGGTAAATCACTAAAATCAATAACTTTGTCATCAATAATTAGTTTAATATTTTCGGTGATATTGCTAAAAATATCCGGGAAATGTTCAATAAATATGTTTAAAATATTTATCTGGGCAGTACTCAATTTAACACAGAGGCCCTTATTTGTTAAAAATTTGTTAACAATATCAATAATGGACAGAGATTTATCTTCTACAATAGTAACTTCGACATTTGATACAATTTGTTCGCTCATTAACGATGCTATAGATTTTTTTCAGCCACGAATTTACAAATTAACATTTTATTAAAGGACATCGTTTATATTTTTTTAATTCTGTTTTACTGGATATGACAGCAGTAAATGTGATATTTTCTGAAACTTTTGAAATGTTCATATCAAAATATCTCATACTTTTAATAGTTATTAATGCAACAGATTCATCTGTATGTATAAATCCATAAAACATACTATTTATAGTGACATTTTGGGAATTATTTAGTAACAAAACAATATAGTCATTATTTGTTCGTTTGATGATAGATAATATAAATATGCATCCAACATATTTTGTATTGATACCACGATTGATATAAATTTCTTTTATATTTTTAACGATATTATATGGTAATTTATTTGTTATACATAAATTAATATTTGTTTTTGTATTTTCATCATCTAAAATTATTACATTATTGATTAATTTAGCGTACGGTACAATAGACCTATTATCTGGTAGCATAAATAATGCTACAATTTCTTTTGATTTTTCTTTCATGTTGTACAATCCTGTACAATTTGCCAAATTTAAAATATTGTTATTCTGATCAATACCAATATGTTTAATAATTAATGACTGAATTCCAGAATTACATTCGTGTTCGTAATTATAAACTCGATCAATGCAATTTTCGTTGTTATATATCATATATGACATATAACTATTTCTATTATTACCAAGTATTAGTACGCGTTGTTCGCGTTTGATGTCGTTTTTTATCATAATTGTTATTTTGTATATGCATTTATTATTTATTATTTGTTTATTTTCTTCGTATATATATGCATTACATATATTACACATTATGTACATAGCATTATACGATTCTTTGTATATTTCTCTAGTTATGCCATAATAGGATCCATCATCATCTACGCCAATATAATATATAGCAATGCCAGAACCTTCATCAAGGCGCCAATTAAGCTGCGTTGCCAAACTTTTTATACGAGACATATTGGAAGTTAATTTTCGTTTATATTCAATATTACCATATTCTACTTCAGGTTCCATACGAAACATTCTTACTATACATTGCGTTCAGGACTTAACTTAATTTATTGAATTATTTTGCACATAAAAAATTGAAATTTCAATATTGTCTGCGCTCTTCTTATTGACTTATTATCTTTTAATGGACAGTACTATACTCGAAGATAAAAGCACCCAATTTACAAAAAACAAGGATAACTCCAACAACAATCGCAAGATGAACAACGACAAGCAAGCTACCAAGGATAAGAAGGCTAAGAAGGCCACCAAGAAAAGCAAGACTTCTGACGAATCAAAACCGTCTAGAAACGACATGCCTGTTGATGATGCCACAAGCAACTCTTTCACTGCAAAGAAATCGGCCTCGGCTGATGATATTGCAATTGCTGAATATCAGAAAGAACTCGGAAAAGGTAAGAAGCTTAAGGCGAAAACTACCAATACCAGTTCTGCAAAAATGTCTGTTGACGAAGAAGCTGATGCTTTGACAAGTTACATGGACAGTATTGCTCCTCGTAAGAAACGTGGTTCGAAACCACCTGTAACACGAGATATTTCTGCAATCAAGGAAGTGGACGCTCTGAAAAGAGAACAAGACGAATTGGATTATAGACAAAGTCTAAAACCCAAGACAACTCTTAAGGACAAGAAGAAAAAAAAGAAAGCTGCTACAGAAGATTCAAAGGAATGTATTGAAGACTCCAAGGAATGTACCGAAATTCAGATGACTCATGAAGAAAGTATGCAAGCTTATGAAGACCAATTACGACGCGAAAACGAAGAAATAATTCTCCGTCGCCAAGCCAAAGTCGATGCCAAGAAAGCCAAGGCTGATGCCAAGCTAGCTAAAGCCCAATTGAAACAAGCCAAAGCAGATGCTAAGGCTAGAATCGAGCGCAAGACTTTGGCAGATATTAATGCTATTAATTCGCGTAATGATATGAATCAGACAAATGTTCGTGCATCTACTCCAAATGATGGCAATGATGACGATAACTTAGATTTCGAAAACGAAGAAATTCCTTCCGAAGAAGTCCAAGAATCTGTGCCTGGTCCAAGAATTATTACACCAATTGCTAGTAATTCACCGCGTACTTCATCAATGGCTTCGTCAAGTTCTGAATTCAGATCACCATCATTAGCTTTGGCTAACAGTGGTTCTCGTATTGGATTTGGTATTGATAGGGTTTCCGACAATGCTCCATTCAAACATCTCAATATGAAGGAAGCATTTGTTAGCGAAGAACATCTTTCTACTGCATGGTTACGAGATCGTAACTATAATGAATCGCAGCGAAGCAATGCTATCAGAACATGTCGTGTTAAAACCAAGTTTGTTGCCTCAGAGGTTAGAGCACGAATGCTTGCCGAAGAAGAGAATGAAACAAAGGAAGGTGATGAGAATTCAATCTTGAACACTGAACAGCAAGGTATTTTTGCAATGCTTGCTGCCAATCGAAATGGCGAAATGTTTACTGAAGAAACTTTATTGGAGTCATGGGACCTTGTCTTAAGCGTAATTGTTCAGACAAAGTTTGTTCTTTCTGAGAGCAAAGTGGATGATTCTAAAGCAAGTTCCGATGAAACTAAAGCTATTCAAGATGAAATCGAATATGCAGAGAAGAAGCGTAAAGCTGCTGACATGTGTTCTCGATTCATTAAAGCATTGAAGATGCGCATGAAGTCTAAAACAGCGAAGAAGAATTCCGGAAAGAATTCTAAACCTGTACAGATCGAAAGCGTTGACGAAATTCGTGCAAAAGTAAATTTGGCTCTTGAACAAAGAGTCATCGATTCAGATCGCAATCAATTGCAAGTCCTCATGAAGACTGCTAAGGGAATGCGAAATTTGAGTCGAGTGGGTGCTCATACTAAACAGCTTTCTACACGTCAAAAGGTAGATGAAGCTCTTTTAGCAATCTGGCCAACACTTTCCGGTGACCAACCTATGTTACAAAAGAATATCTTTGTTGAGATTTTTAATGTAATTGGTTCACAAGGAATTGCAGACATGACCGGTTCTACTGGTCAAAGTTTGCGACGTTTTCATCAAACCTTTACGCTTTCAAAATTGATTGATTTCAGTTTTGAGTTTAGAGGTGATGTGATGGAACCGTTTAGTCCATTATGGAATACACCACATCAACTTGAAACATTTCAGACCGAGGCAATTGATATGATTGATGCTGGCAACAGCGTTGTTATCAGTGCACCTACGTCATCTGGAAAGACATTTGTTGCATTGTATTGTATTCAGGACGATAAATTAACTCTCATGTTGTATCCAACTGACGAATTGGCTAAGCAGGCTGCGGGAACCATTAGGAATCAGCAGTCTAAACATGGTGGCCATACTCCAATTATGTACATCTCTGGTCTTGAAGTTATTCGAGATAAGGGTGCACGTGTTGTAATTGGTACACCAGCCAATGTGTTCAACTATTTTATGACCGAAGGAGGCATGAAAGTTAGTTGTTCAGAAGAGGAAATCATCGAGGACTTTGATACTTATGGTACACCAGAACATGATACTTTTGCCAGTATTCGTGTTCAGCGTTTGACAGCGTTCAATACAATTGTTCTAGATGAATTTCAACAATTAAATGGTGTTAGTGAAGGTTACCAAACCAATCAAGGAAATATCATGCAACAAATCATGCTTCTATGTAAGGATGCACAATTCATTGTGTTGTCAGCAACTATTAGAAACATTGAACAAGTTGTGAAATGGATTGATTACATTTCTGGAAGAAACAATGCAAAAAGTGTCACTTATACCGAGAGATTTATCAATCAGGAAAGATGGTGCTACACTGGTCAAAATATTGAAAAGGTATCATGTCTTGGTGTGGTTACAGTACCAATGATCCAAGATGGTTGTTTGACAAGATCTGAGATGCAATTTCCACCAAAGCAACTTCCTGACTTGGGTCGTATGATATATGACACTGTTGCACAAATGCTTGTGCAAGCACCAATAGTGGAAGGTGTTGATTCCCCAGAAGGTAATGAGCAACTATTGCTTATACATCCTTATCCTGAAATCGATCCTAATGTGTATTTTGCCGAAAGGAAGATAACACTAAAGGAGTGCAAGCGATATGAAGATTTACTGAAAGTAACTCTGACTGCAATTGCTCGCACGCATCCTGATGTCGCACAGGATATTCTGAATCCATATCTGATTCAAAACATCAATATTGAAAAACTGAGCACTCCTGAATTGTATGAGGTCTTGTATGATCTGAAACAAAGGGACATGCTTAGTGCAATGGTGTTTATCTTTGATCAGATAATGTGCAGAAAGACGTGCTATGATCTTGTTGACTACATGATTGCAGAAGAATTTCGACAGTTTCCATATCGGAAAATTATCAGGGAATTGCAAAACAAAATGTCTGATGAATTCTATTCGTCTAAAGCAGATAAGGGTAGTAAGAAAATCAGTTCAAACTCTGATGGATCTACTGCAAAAGAAGATGCTGAGGATCGTGCTGAGGGAGAATCTCAGGCTGCAGTACAAGCATTTATCAAGATTGCTTGTTCCAAGATTGATCATGGCATTAATCAATGGAAGAAAGATTTGGCAAATCCTGCAAAAATCGAGGAGCATGATATGTTACGAAAACGCATTCACTACAATGAAATTGAAAAACGCGAACTTCACAACATGGAAACACTATGTGAAATCAACGAATTTGCTCCTCATCCAATGTTTACTTTCGGGAATATCACTGTGTCCAAAGATATGATGCGCTCTATCAAACAAATGATGAATCCCGAAGTTGATAGTGGCAAGAAGACAAAGAAAGGAAAGACCATTTTTGTTGAGAAGAAGGACAGCTATCGACCCCCAATCGGCTGGAAAAGTCGCTTTATGTTGTGTGCAGAACGTGGTATCACGTTTAGTACAAAATATATGGGAGAATGTGATGCACGTTTTCAAGGTCTTATGCAAACCATGCTTGAAAAATTTGGTGTTCAGGTTGTCTTTGCTGACGAATCTCTTGCAATAGGTGTGAATTTACCTATCACCACAACAGTGCTTTACAACCCTGTCTTTGCTGACGAAGGAATAATGGACATACCTGTGATTTTGGCACATCAAGCACAAGGTCGAGGAGGAAGACGAGGACTAGATACAAAAGGTTTTGTAGTTTATGTAGGTGTAGAACATGAACGCCTAATGTTAGGTGAGTATTTGGACATTCGTGGACATAACATCATTGAAAAGTTCACATCTTTGCCGGTAAGATTCAATACAAAGTTTCCTGTAAGCCGTCTGTCAAAACTTTCCATGAGACAGTTCTATGACTTGGAAGATCCCACTGATACCGAAGCCATACACCAGATAGAATTGGCCAACAGACAATTACTGATTGATAGCATTCATGTGTCGTTCAGTGAAGTCACTGCATCCCCAATGCAGATGTTCAGATTGTTGCGTGTTACTCCATATGCAAATTTGATCCAAGACTTTTTCAGTTTCATTGGAGAGAGATCGTACACCACGACAATTAATCTGGAAAACTTTGATCTGGTGAATATGATGTCTAGTATGTTGTTTCCGAACATAATGCAAGAAGAGATAGTGAAAGAAGGCGAGACAAAGTACAAACCATCTCGGGTACTAGAGAAGTTTATACCGATGTTCAATCGACGATGTTTGGCATTGGGTAAAGAATATCAGTTTGGTAAGTACTCTAATCTTGCGGTAAGTGTGAGAGCGGATAATGCAGACGACATTTCTATGAACGAATTGCATGATCTCAAACATATCTGTGATATCATGGATGTGTTATGTTCTAACAACAAGTTTGCAACAGTTGGTTGGAAGGAAATGATGATTAAGTGTCATATGAAAATGTGTAACTTGATTTTTGTAATGTGCATCTAGACAAGTGAAGTGAATAATGAATAATAATTATAATGTAATGCTGTGAATGTAGGAATTAAAAAATGTCTAACGACAAATAAAATCCAGAAAAAGTAGTTTTTTTTTATATATAAGTAGTAATATGGCAGACACAAATACACAAATTAGTGTATTAATGAAACAGGCAAAAGAAAATCTTAAAAAGATGGATACAGGTAATAACAAAACCGATGCCATAGTTGTACCTGATACAAATTCCTCAGATCTTGCCGTATCTAATAATATAGTTGTAAATTTTGATTCAGTGATTTATAATTCGATTTTCCAAAAGTTTAATCGAAATAACTCCTAAAGATCACAGTAATCAATGTAATAAATGAAAACATGGATGCTCCAAACACAATATCTGTTATTGCAAGTTGTATTGACCAAGCGGGTTCAAGATTCATTATTACAACACTGATACATGTATAAATCAATGCTCCGATAACTGGTGCATGAATAAATGCACTTTTAAAACCAAAACCCTTTGCTTCAATAACAAATTTCTTTAATGCATATGCCATTAATGCCCATGCAGCATATGCAAGTAATATAACCATGACATTGGAATCTCCGATAAAATCTGCGTACATACCATTTTGCATGAAGTTCATGTACATAATATTAATGAACGAGAAAAGGAATATCAGGATCGGTACTGTGGATGACATTAATATAACAGTATAGAATTTTTTTCTTAAGGTTTATTAATGCTTATCGGTGTCGACGCAATAACATGGGTAGTTTTTGCTATCGTTACTTTTTTGATTTTTAGTAAATTTCTTTTTGGAAAAATTGTAGGTCTCTCAACCGCAATAACGATTGCTAAAAGACTTACAGGTAGTTCATCAATTAAGTCTGTTAAAAAAAAGAAAGGAAAGAAAAAGAAGTAATGTAATATTGTGATAAAAATTGATTTATTATTTGAATGATACATAATACATAATTATGTAATGTCAAGCGAAGATGACCTTAATGAAACTCAGAATGAATATGATATATCAATGGAGTTACCAATATTTCCTCCATCGATACCATTACAAAGAACAAATACGGTTGCATACACTGATACAGATGATATATTAACCCAACGTGATGATGTTTTTGAATATGAACAACCAGAAACAACAAGTTATAATACACGATTAAGTGCAGCATTAGGTGCATTACAAACCATTGCTCAATATGTTGATGAACAAAATAAATCCGGTTCTGTTATTAATTTACACATAATAACATTTAATTATGATGTGTATGTTCATCATAATAATTGCAACACATCAAACAATGATTTTATTACACATCTCCAAAACACAACACGTCCATCTGGTTGTACAAATTTTACAAAACCTAATGAAACGTTCGTTGAAATGTCTCAATCATTAACAAGTCAAGGAAAAAAAGTTGTGTCATTATTTCTGACAGATGGATATTCTACTGATTTTGATGATCAGCCAATAGACAAGTGTGTGCAATATGATATTGGTATTGGTATAGGAAAACTAGGTGATGTGGATATGAATACTGTTGATAAAATATCTAAAAAAAGTATTCAACACAACAATAAAAAAGGCATTGAGGAATCTATAATAAGTAATTTATTTGACAATATTACTTCATTGCAACAAAATCAAACAATTGTCCTATATGTTCCTAAATCAATTCGTATAATTACGGATAAACCGCACAGAATTGAAAAAGTTACAGGAAAAATGATTGCAACAAAATCAGAACAATCTCCGATTGTTGCAACTTGTTATGATGATGAATCTTTTACCATAATCAATGTTAAATCGGCTAACAAAACATTAAATGTTGCAATCGATGTTATCATTGTTCTAGATATTAGTGAATCTATGTCTGTGTTGATTTCTGATAAACATGATACAGATATGATTGGAGATACACATGTCAAACCAGATATTGTTCATACAGATACATCCCATTTAATCAGAGATATTGATGAAGAATTTGAGTGCGAATCTGTTTTTGATAATTCTGAAGAAAAAATATCATTAGATGGTGTTTTCGAATATATAAAATATTGCTTTGATTTTGAAAACATAGATCAATTTTTTGATGAAACATTTGTTTTCGAAAATACATCTGATCTTGTTGTTACGGCAGATATTTCAATTGCAACAGAATTCGATGGTATATCACTTTTCCAAACAATACAGCCAGTACATGATGATTATAAATTAAATCTTTTACAAAAGGTGAACAAACTTGATATGGCAATAAATAAAACATTACATACACAATCATATATGTTATATCGTTCATTCATTCATGAATTGTATTCATATGTGAAGAACAGATTGTTTAAAAATGAAATGACAACTGTTATGAAACATATTGAATTAATAGATCCATCACATCACAAATATTTTTTACTTTGCGCAAATATTAATTATTTATTTTGCTCGATTTCAACTGTTAGTGAATATGGAAATGCATATTTTGATCACAACTTTGATCGAGGTGTCCAGTTATCAATAGGTATATGCAAAGAAGTAACGACTGTTTGTACACCGGGACCATTATCATTACAAAGAACATGCACACAATCTGAACAACATGCCACTCAGTCAGAAGAAATTGTAGAAAAGGCAATTATTGATGGAAATCAATGTTGTATATGTTTGTATGAAAAAAAACAAATTGTATATTCATGTGGTCATTTGGCTACATGTAAATCATGTAATGATCAATATTTGTATGGTAATAATGCAAATAAACCATCATTAGTTGAAAGTGGGCAAAACTTTAATGTTATTACATTACCGAATAAATGCTGTCCAATTTGTAAAACAAATATCAATGGTTATATTGAAATTAATAAAGTTTACAAAAAATGTGTGACATCGGAATGTTATGGTATTCCTATGATTATGCATCTTGATTGCAAACAAATTACATATTGCGAGCCATGTTGGTCAAAACAATTATGTGTTAAAAAAACTACCAGTAAAAAACGCAAGATTCCAAGAATACGTTGCGCCTGTGGTGAAGACATACATCAATTCGTAAGAGTACATATATAGTTAAAAATATAGTTAAAAAGAATCATGAAAAAATGAAAATTTATTTATTAAGTATAATGTCATACACTTATTAATGCAACACACAACATATCGAGAAGAACTTGAGAAAATGTCTGTCGTCATTGTTGATGGATATACTAATAATATATCAAACTATTTAGTCATAATGTTTGATTTAATGAAAAAAATAGCCACTAAATTTAATCGTGTTAAAGGATATGTTGGATATATGGCATCTGGTAAAAATCCTCATTTAGCAATAGATGTTATGACAACATTGTTAAATATTATGACCGATAATCAATTCAGTATTACTAAAGAACATGAAAGTGATTATGAATTATTAATAAAATATATGCAATTGATCACTAATAATTTGGATGAATATATACAAGATAATCCGAATATTATTTATGATGAAGAAGAAACAATGGATCCATTAATGAAAACTGATATGTTGGGAGAAGCATTTCGATTAATATCACAGTTTTGTGGTACTTTTGCTACATAATTACTTATTCTCATTAGCTTCTTTTAATAAAAAATATGCTTCTTTATACATATGATATTTTTCTTCAGCATATGATATGTCACGTTCCAATGATCCACCTGACATGGCACCTTTACCAAGCATCATCGTATTATCAATTGGTCCATTAGCAATTCCTGGTCCAGTAGATGCTAATATATCAGCAGTAACATTAGTATTGTCAATATCTTCTAAAATTTTTGGATCTGCATTAAACATTGTACTAATTCCTGACACAAGTTCACCAACAAAACTTTTTTCTTCAACTTTCTTTGGAATAATTGTTGTTTCGATTTCTGACAGTTCGTTGTCAGATGCTGACACTATATTTAGATTAATTTCTGATTCAGATGATAATTCTGAGTTAAACATTAAATAAGGACGAGAGATTAATATACGTTTACAACATATTTCGAAGTTAATATACGTTTACAACATATTTCGAAGTTAATATACGTTTATAACATATTTCGAAGTTAATATACGTTTACAACATATTTCGAAGTTAATATACGTTTACAACATATTTCGAAGTTAATATATATCAGCTACATATTTCATTGAATACATCATCCTTGTAGGATCTTCGATGTTAATTTCGCTAGATGCGACTTCTATTTCTTCATCAGTTTTATTTGTCACATGTAAATCACATAGTTTATTTGCATTCCCATTAATGCATGTTTTTTTCCAAATGGTACATGAAAAATCAATACCACGTTGCTCTTCAAAATTTATCAATGCATACAGTTCTTCTTTTTGTTTGGTATAATTAATATCATTATGTGGTATGGATGATAAGTTTATAAGACCAAGATATAGAAATCCATTATTCATTTCATCAATAAATTTATTATTTTCTTCCAATAACGTATTTTTTTCATCTTCATCAGTTGTTTCGGACATTTGCTTTAGAAGTTTAAAATTGTTTAAATTTTTACTTGCTTTATTATATTTAATTCTTGTAAAATCCTCTATTGTTTCGAGATCAAAGCGGAATAATTTTTTATCAAATTGAACAGTAGAATTTTTTAGCAAATATGTTCTCATTATTGGAGGAATTGAAATATTACATCTTGCTTCAAAATCTATTAATTCATCTTCCGAATATGGACTAATATCTGTCAAAAATCCAATACAAATAAGACCATAAAATTCAATCTTCTTTTGCTTCTTTCCAATTCTCATATCTTGTGCTTCGCTATCAATTAAAATAAATACAGGATATTTATCAACAAAAATTGAACTATTTGCTAAAACAAGATATTTATCAACTGAAATCATTCCATTAAACATTTCTGAATAACTGTCAATAAATGTATACATAGATTTCGATTCCAATTTATCCATATATTTCTTATTCTTTTCATATATATGTTTTTCCATAAACATTTGACTATATATTTCTTTGACAAGTGTATTCTGAAAACATAATAATGGTTGTTCTCGACGTAATGCTGTCAATATAGGCTCTCGACCTACAAATGTTAAATGATCAAATTGATTTGGCAAAAGAGCATCTGAATGTTGTCTCATAACAAAATGTTCTTGTGTACATAATTTCTTAAATTTAGGATTACTTTCCATAAATTCTCCAATATTTCTGTAACTTGACATTGTAATTTATGCGGCCGATTGTTTAAGTTTCTTTTGACAAATAGTATGAAAATATTTATTATCAACTGTATAAAATGAACACAATCCACATTTGTTTAATGATAAATTTACTTTAATTTTTTTATATTTTAAAGATTTATGACTTGCTTTAGCGCATAAAACATGAGCTGTATGTTCATCATATGTACAATATTCAATTTGCATGCGATGTTTTGTAATTGGTTTCGAGCAAAGAAAACATTTTAAATCTTTAAAATTTTCAATGGTTGCGTTAATACAACATGATTTATGACAAAATGTATCATTTATCATAACGATATGACCAGAATCACATTCTTCTTCACATATCGAACACAAATTATTTTCATTAAATTTTTCTTGCATAAAATCATAAACAACTTTTTTATCATCATTTTCTCTGCAAACAGAATGAATTAATCTATCATTATCTATTGTCGCTCCACATGACATCTTGTAATTTTTATCACAAACATGACATGTAACTTCATTGCTAACAATTATTTGCCTACCAGAGCAATATACTTTACACATAAAATCTAAATTATACTTTTCTAGTTCTTTGTAAATATTTTCCAGTTTATCATAAATATTGTGACGATCCATGTTATAAATTGTTGTCAATTGTTGTTCAGCATCAAAAACAGAAATTCTCTTCAAACCAACTTCTTCTGCGTATATGTTATAATCTTGCAAATATTCAGTAAATGAACCGTCCATTATAATACAATATGATATGTATTCAAATGGATAAATAAAAAAAGTTTATGAAACGTTTACGAAAAGTTTATGCAAGAGAAAATGATCTTTCTAATAAAAGTTTAACATACATGCATGTCTGTTTAAATGAGTATTGCTGGAGCAACTTTTTATCTTGAAAATTATTAATATTTGTATTTGCATTTGTATGTGGAATGTTTTTTAATATTAATTCTAATGATCCACAATGCGTGTTTGTAAGTAATCTGTGTGAATTTTGTATACATGTTAAAACACAATTAAATGCATGCGTGGACAATGCTACAGTATATTCCCCATTAGCATAATGATATTTTACAAAATTTAATGCATGATGTTGCATACAGTAATCATCAATATTTAAAAGAACATACTCAACAATATGTTTTTCCTTAGAATTATAATTGTACATAATATATGGATCCACGCCCCGAGCATTTGTCAAATAATGCTGAATATTTCTATAATGTTCATCATGTATTGCTAATAGTAAATTACTATCCCCAATATCAATTTCGATTGGTTTAGTTATATTATGTATATAAGAATTTGTGGCAGAATTAGCATCAAAGTTCAGCGTTTTTGATGAAATATTATTCATTAATACATGCAATTCATTATCAGATATAAAATTTATAATGCGTAAAGTATAGTATTCGTAGTTTGGTTCAAAACTAATTATATTTATGGCATATTTTAGAATGTTATTAAAAAAATCCTTAATATTCCAACTGTAGGTACTATATTCTGTTGCAATAAATTTACTTAAATGCATGTTTGATGTTTCAATTTGAATTTTGTTTTTTTCATTGCGAAAAGTATCACTGTCCTCTCTTCCGTCATAAACTGCATTATATGATTGAGAACAAAATTCCATTATGGCTTTGGTATTTTCTACATTAGTTATTTCTTTTAAAAGTTTGATGTATTGCTGTCTCATGTCTGAAACATTATTAATAAATCTATCATTTCGTTGTCGAACAATTGTATATAATTCCTTGGATCTTGTAATACATTTTTCCTTGAGTTTTTCTTTAAAAGTTAAAGGAAGAAATGTATATCCTTTCCATAAAATATCCGCAAGTGAAATAAATTTATTTTCGATAGATTTTTGAGTTGTAAATATATCAATATAATATCTTTCTTTTGCGAAATACATGTTAATTTTTTCTTGTTCATTTAACCAAAAATCCTCACATAAAATTTCGTATCTTTTTTCAATTTGTTCTATTTCTGACACCAAATTTTTAACCAAAGTAACATCTTCGCTAAATAAATATTTCATTCCATGTTTATAAATTTCCATTTTTTTATTTACATCTACTAAAAACACAGAATACTCTGTAGCAACATATGAATTTATTGTTGTCAATGTAGACGAATATTGTTCAATAAAAGTTTGAATTTTTATAATATCATCCGTCATTATTATTGGTTTTTTATCATCTCGAGCGAACATGTATGCATTAATAAAAGATTCACGGCATGATACATCATTTTTATATATATGAACAAGCATGGGAGTTTGATCATTAAAATCATTCAACAACAACTCTAATTTTTCCTCAATTTCATTAATAGACATATCTTCCATATTGGTGACTAATTTATTTAACATTTCGATAATATTCATTGATAATGCATTTGTGGCAACAAGAGGTTCCATTACGATTATATCGTTTATTTCTTTAAACAAAAAATTGATACTTTCATTTATTAAATAATGAAGTAATATAGTTACCAATGGGACATATAATGCATCTTATACAAATAACTGGCGTTGCTTTGATAATTATTGGTATTTTTCAATTAATAATCGAATCAAAATTGGTTTCACAAGACACAAAAGATGATATTTTTGACATGATGTGTGAATATATGCCAGAAAATCACGAAACATATATGAATGTAGAATTCTTCATGTTTATGTGTTTATTTTTGAATACAACGTGTATTGTTATTTTAACAGTAATCCACAATATTCTTCGAAAGATTGAACCGCGATCATATTTTCCTATGATCATAAAAATAGATAATATGTTGCATTTAATTACATGTTATTTATCGGTTGTTATTATATTTTTAATGATTCCAATAAAATCATTTAAGCTGTATGAATGCTATAATTCTTCGAAAGATGATTTCGAATATTTAAGATCATATGATATGTCTGTTCTTATGTATTCGTTTTTAGTGATATTGTTTGCATCGATTGTGTAATATAAATTATTAAATCGATAAAAATTGATTATTTAACTATATAGCAATATAGTTCTTTGTTTATTAATGTCTCAAAATTGGCCTAATATTACTAATACAGTTATAGATAGTGTATTTTCAAACCAAGAAGATAATACAACCGATTCGGAACATGTTCCATTGTTAAATGAAACACATGACGAAACACACGATGTAATTAATCCTCTTTCGGAACAATCTGTGTTGATCGATGATGAAACAAAGTCAAAAGATTGTGAAAATACAAATACAGAAACTATTATTATTGACAAACCATTGGAAACAAATCATGATTTGATAGGTTTGAATATCATGGAGGAACACGTTCCTAGCACAGATAATGAAACAAACCTTGAAAAAGATGTTCCAGATCTATCACCTGATAATGCAGATTTGGTAAATATTGTTCATGTCGAAAGAACTTGTATTCAAACACATGTTATTGATGGGACTTCTGATGAACAACATTTATCGGAACAGGACATTGCATTACAACAAGTTGAAAATATTATTGAAATGTCACATTTGAGACATATCGATCGACTTAAAATAAAATATCCAGATGTAAATATGGATAATATTTTTTCGGACTTTACTGATCCACAATATAATTCATTACAATATGTTCATGAATTGGATAAGGTTTTGTTGAAGACATATGAACCATCAAATATTCTCGATCGAGAGATGAAAGAACTTCATTTGAAACTTCAGAAAACAAGATTGTTTAAAATATTAAACATGGCAGAATCTCATAATCATTTCTACTATAGTCAGGGATTACAAATATATCAGGATAAGTTTGATATGAATTCAAATTGTGGTTATGGCGGTTTGTATTGTGCAACCGAAATAGATATTTCTGCATGGGCAAGTTATGCTGAAACCGTAGGAGTATTTATCAGAGAAGTATTTTTACTACCAGATTCATTGGTTTTAGAAATGGATTGCAAAATCAAAACAAACAAGTTTATTCTTGGTAAAAGAATGATGGTTGAAGAAATTGTTGATCATCATTTAGTAGACCAAATAATTGAGAATTTCAAAGACCAGGAAAAAAATGACATGTTTCAATTGATGTATGGACCATTTCAAACAATTCAGTTTGTTCCAGAAGATTACAAACATATAGATGCTGTATATTCGATTTGCTTAACAAAGTTCAAACCACAAGATATATACAGAATATGCAAAATGTTAAAAAATCCAAGTGACAATGTTAAATGGACGATTTTACATCTTAATCATACATGTATTACTACATTTTCAACATATACGTCTGAAATGTATGATTTTGTTTTTGCTGCTAATCCAAAAATTGCTCGAAAATTAAAAGTAAATGATCATGCATATGAAACAATTTACAATTCTATCATGGATGATTTGCAAATTTACAACATTATGTATTTAACAAATGTTGCTAACGAGAATGCTGAAGCATTTTTGACAATATCTCCATATACCGCATTAATTATGACAGGTGTTAGTGATAAGATTGTTGATACATATGCTAGCAACCCACATTTGTTGCCATATTATGAAATGCATAAATTATCTCCAGATCGATATATAATCAATGATGAATCAATTGTTGAACGTTTGAAAAAACAGTTGCTAGTGTTTTTTAATGAAAAAGAATGTGAGATGTTTATGAGAAATCTATTTATGTTTGAAGGCATTTTGTCAGGATCATTTGTTAGTAATTGTGTATATGATACATCACATAGTTTTGGTGATATTGACATATATTTTAACAATTATGCGGAAGCAATGAATTTTGGTAATTCTTTAAAGTTCTCTGCATATCTTAGAACATCCATTGTCACTTACAATGCATATTCTATTCTTGGAGCAAATATCGAACGTATCATAACACATAAGGTATTAAAACCAGAAACAAAAATGCCAATTATTCAATTAATTGTTATTAAACCAAAATTAGACATAATCAATTATATTATGACATATTATGACATCGATTATTGTAAAGTAGGTATTTCTGGTAATTATACATGTTATAAATATGGATCTGATAATGGTATTTCCGAGCATATATTTAATGTGTTTCGAATGATCAACGACATTATCGAATTATATAAATCAAAGATGGAAAAACCGGCAACGAACAAATACTTCATGACTTTGTTAAATAGTGTAAAGCATTATATAAAGAAAGTTAATTCAAGAATTGATAAATATGTTAATCGTGGAGTATATATTGATCCGAATTCTATACAACAATTCAGAGAACTCCAAGCCGTTTCAAAACGTTTTATTGAATTTGCAAAAGATACCACTAGTGATTGTTTGGCCGAAATTGCGGATAGAATTGCACAAACAACATACAATATGATGAACAATATTGAAGAATTACCAAAAAGTATTGCTGAAAAAACTCAGCCTATGATATCTACATGTATTATTGATATGGATAATATTGATGACACAAATGAAATCGTAGAAGTTAAAGAAACATTGAATGAAATTGTTGAGGAATCTAACAACACAGGTATTCAGTTGTCAGATATTGAAAAAACAGAAGATGAAAATTATACTGCTTGTCATATGACTGAAGTAGAACCAACAACAGATCTATATGCGACAGGGTTAAGACAACGTAATACAAAGTCAAATGATACTTAAACCAAACGGCATTTATTATTTATTTATCATATTTTTACATAATAAAAATTGACCAAATAACTTGATAATGATATATAATTTGTTAGCAATATGTTACTTTCTAATACAGCAATAATCTTGATTGTTATTCTATTATTTTTAATTTGTATGATGGTTCTTTACTTTGTTCAATCATGTTGTAAAACATTAGTTGAAATTGAACAAATTAAAAGAGTGTCATTTTCCAATCCATAAAAATTGAATAGTATTATGATTATTAAATATATAATAGATATATCAATGATTTCTAATTCAAATATAACTGCAATTATTGTTTGTTTATTTATTTGCCTTTTGTTATTTATTTGCGTTGTAATATATTATATTTATCAGCATCAAGACACAGAACATAATATTGCTTGCATAAATTTGCGTATTTCCGAGAACGAAACTCATGCAATGGTTCAAACTGCCCAAGCAACTGTTATCGTTGCAGAAAAAGAAGCAGAAACCAAAATTGAATTAGCAAAATTACAAATTGATCAGCATAATGTCAAATAATTATTATTATATATTTAATGGATAATGATGAATTGAAATAAATATATGAAAAATATGGTGACAAACTTCGTTTATTGTACAAACATATCAAAAATAAATATATATTTAATATAATTGTCCGGTGGGGTAAATTATGGGATGGTAAATTCTTTGCATTGAATTCTGCAATAAATGTGTACGAAATGATATTTATTTATAAACTATCTAGACAAACAAATGCATTAAATATTCTTGAAATAGGTTGCGCTACAGGAGTATCTGGCATGATATTGGCTGACAGCATTGGAAAAACTTTGGTGCAAAATCCAGAAAGTTCTGGTATTCTAACATCAATTGATCCATATCAACAAACACAATGGAAATCATTTGGAAAACACAACATTGATAATGTTATATTGCCATATAAAAGACATGGTATTAATTTGTCACATAATTTAGTTGAAGTAACATTTGATCCGGCATTAAAACAAATGATTGATAACAATATTAAATATGATATGATATTAATAGATGGAGCTCATAATTATAAAGATGTTTTATATGATATAAAACATTCTAATAAATTAATCAAAAATGGTGGAATTATTGTCCTAGATGATGTTCGACATTATGACGTTGCAAAAGCCCTAAATAAATTTTTAATAACATGTAATAAATGGAAACGCATCGCAATAAATAAAACAATTAAATATAATGTATCAAAAATAAATAAATACAATAATCCAACAACTATGTTTGCATATCAAGTTATAGCATGAATCGAGTTATATTTTAATGCATATATTTACTTCAATGCCATTTTGTATTAATTTTTTACCAACATTTCGCTCATATATGTCGAAAAGTTCGACTTTTTTTAAATCTTTACAAAATATGTTCATATAATCTTCTATTATCGTAAACGTATTTCCTATATAACCACATTTTAATAAAATATAATTGATGTTACGAAATGCTAATAAAATATCATACAATTCCTTTTGAGTTGGAGCAAAATGAAGAATAACTTTTTTGACATTTGGAAAATAAACCTTTTTATATTCATTTGGATCAATAAAAATACATGTACCGAAATTGTTCTCAAAATTATTTTCTATGTTAACATTTCTGTATAAATTTGGTTCAAAATGTACTTCAGTTAAATTTGAATCAAGATTTGTAAATGTTATTTCGGTATCATAAATAATAAGAATATTTTTTGGCAAAGTAAATTCATCGGAACTCATTATTAATATTATTAATGTGTTGTTAAATAAAATAATTTATGATTTTTAATCATTTGAAAATTATATCAATTGTTTTACATAATTCATCTATTGTAGAATTGTTATGAATACAATAATCTTCTTTAAAAGTCATCCATGTTATTTCTGAAATATGCACACCATCAACATTTTCAACATGTCCATTTCTAATATCATCATAATATTCTGGAACTTCACCTCTATGAACAGATATAACCTTAGCATTTGGAAATGATTTTATCCATTTAAATTCATTCATAAAACGAAGATCTGGAATAACAAATTTATTATTTCCAAATTCTTTCATAATATCATACATCCTTTTTTCAACAGTCAATAGCCAAATATCTGGATGAAAGTGATTTCTCATTACATCTGTACCAATATGTTGTAAAATAAACCTGGGAGTAATGTTCCCCATACCAAGTTTTAGAGTCCACCATTCATCTATAGTTTCTCTAAAAATTCTCGATTCTTCTGTATCACCTAGCAACATTTTATATTGCCATCCAAATAATTCTGATACGATTTTTTTAACTGTGCGTGCAAAGCTGATTTCCATGTATCCATGATGTTTAAAAAGATGATCTGCAATTGTATTCTTTCCACTTCCTTTACTTCCGCATACTCCAACAATATCAATTTCAGTTGTCATTGTTAATTATGACAACATAAATTTAAATAAATTATTCATTAATATTTGATATTTTAATTAAATTGTCACGATGATGTTCTCTTGCAGAATATATTAAACAATTTGCTTCATCAATTTGAAACAATACGTCTTTAAAAGATGTAAATGTGGGAAAAACACCAAAATAATTATTGTATAAATATTCCAATTGTCTTGTTTGATTTTCTGTACAACAATTTGACAAGGCAAATACATAATCAAAATTTGAGCGAATTTCTGGCGACATAGAACTTGTTCTGTCACATGTTAATATTAATGAAAGTTTTAAATGTCTCGATGACATAATAATTTCACTTAGTTTTTGTTGTATAGATGCAATATTATGTACATCACAGTCTATGACAAGTAATATAGGTTTTGCATTTGGAGCATGACACAATGTTGTAACTTGATCTAAAGAATCATTATCAATTGTATCACATAAACATTCTGTTGGTACAATTCTATTGTATATATTGTGTTTGTTAGAACTAACAAAAATCATTTTATTAACATCTTCAATTTGTTCATCAATTATTGTTATTAATTTCTTAACAAGTTTGAATTTTTTCCAATCATTTTGACCAATTATAAATAAATTACCTACGGATTGATTCATAATCATCATATTATTTAAATTAAATTCTTGAATTTCTAAAAATGACATTTAATATTAATCAAATAATAATATGCAATGATCAAACATATCAATTTTTACAAAAATGACATAATATAATAATTTATATCATGTGTGTCAAAGATTCGATGTTCGTTTTCTATCAACAGCTTTTGTCCAAATAGTTCAAATCCATTTTCAACTAGAAAATGCATGAAATATTTTCGTCTTTTAAAAGCAAAAAGATGATTCATCATTGTTTTATTAAAACACAATTCATCATTATGTTTATGTTTTTTTAGAAATGCAGATAATGCAGTATTATTGATTATTTGTTTCATATTTGTAACATTGCTGACATTCCATTGTGATATATTTTGTAAAAACGATTGAGTATTCTGAAACGCACGATACATATTTGTAACATTGCTAACATTCCAATTACTGATGTCTTGATTGAATTTCAATGCACCATGAAATGTGCCACACATATCTGTAACATTACTAACATTCCACTTACTAATGTCTTGATTGAATTCATGAGCGCCACAAAACATATTGCTCATATCTGTTACATTACTAACATCCCATTTCAAAATATCTTGATTAAATTTATGAGCATTTATAAACATATTACACATATCCACAACATTACCGACATCCCACTTGCCAATATCTTGATTAAATTGATGAACACCAAGAAACATGGTGTTCATATCTGTAACATTACTAACATCCCATTGTGATATATTTTGATTAAACTGATCAGCACCATAAAACATACAACTCATATCAGTAACATTACCGACATCCCACTTGCCAATATCTTGATTAAATTTCCAAGCACCATAAAACATATGGCTCGTATTTGTAACACTGCTAACATCCCACATGCCAATATCTCGATTAAACGCATTAGCGTTGTAAAACATACTATTCATATCCGTAACATTACCAGTCAACCATTTTTCAATAGGCCCGTATATTTTTATAGCTTTAATGCGATTTATTATATACATTTTTACAGCTTTTCTAAGACTTTCATTATTATGTTCCATTACTAAATATATTGCACATCAATTATTAATAAAATAATTCAACTTTTATAAAAAATTGAAATAATTATTATTGAATATATAGTATTATTAATTGTAATGTCAAAAATTGTTATATCAGTTAATACACCAGAATGTGCTCTATGTGCTTTTGTTAAAATTTTGGATGACACATTCGAGAAGCTTGTATGTGAGCCAAGTAAAATTAAAGATGTTGATCTTACTTTGTACGATGATTATGAACAAGTAATCATTATTGGAGATTATTTTGAAGAACCGCGTATCAAATCTCATCATCATGTAATTGTTAGTGAAACCGATTTATTCGAACAAGTTTTGACAGTGATTCCAAGAATGCCTTTGAGAAATTTATTCATACAATATATTGAAGATATGATACCTTTGATAAATAATAAAATTTTTTCAAGGGAATCTCTAGAAACACAAATTTTCTTTTGTGGAATTTACAATATGACTGAAGGGAATACATTGTACGATAAATTTCTTTCAGTTCTTATGGGAAAAACAAAGTTTGCCGAGTTGATGACAACTGGAAAAAACATTCTTACATCTCAGATTGGTATTGCTAAAGATCGTTGCTTAAAGAATTCTAGACAAGGAACTTTGAAAAATACAGTTACATATTGTGTAACAAATGCTCCAGAATTGATGAATTTAACACATGAACAGTTGCATGAAAAATATCCAGATGTCAGTGTAACAATACTTACTCGTTTCAAGTATAAGGAAGGGGTACCCGATACAGTGGGGCATTCTTTAAGATCATGGTCATCTGATATTGATGTGCGAGATATTATTGGAGAATTTGGAGGAGGAATTACATCTCAGGTAGCGGGTGGTACTACGCCAATTGATGATGTTATTGTGTATTAAACAGTTATAAAATAATATACGTTTTAACCCCACTATTAATTTATTACATATTGGTTCAAAACCATTTTCAACTAGGATATATAAAAATTGAATTTTAATATGTTACATATGACCATTGGAAACTAACTACTACTAATGACTTCAGAAATCAAAATGCAAACATCTTTCGAAGTCACCCCCTCGCCATGGCAACTTGTCTTTTGTTATGGGGCCAAAGTTCGTGTAAGTGGAGCAGATGGTCTTGACGCATGGAACCGATTAAAGGTTTTGCTCAAGCCGACTGCTCAGCCTATTCGGTGGACTGAGAAATGCCTGACATTCTTTGATCAATTCCTAGCTTTAGGGATTGTTGAAGATGAAGATGGCTCGCAAACTCATGAAGAATGGGAACGTGATCATTTTATGCTTCAGCATGGACGCATTCCTCATCGTAATTTGGTAGCAGACACCGTGAGACTTTTTCAAGTTGCATACAATGCCGGCCAAGCTTCAATTGAGGACGTTAAAGAACGTTATCCGGAATTTTTGATGAATTTTTACATCGAGAATGACATGCTTGAACCGACAACATTTGTTGCTGATGCAGAATTGCTGAAGTTTGATGATGATCTTAAAGATCAAATTAAACAGCTCACTAGACAGTTTTAATGCGTCCAAATTTATTTATTATCAAATATTGATGATAAATTAAAAAACAACATTTTCTTTATTACATGAACATTATTTGTTTATCAAATGTATTCTCTCTAGCAGAGTATACTATGCATGAATTTAAATTTAGCTGAGAAAATACATCTTTGAACGATTTAAATGTAGGAAATACACCAAAAAATCTATCATATATCTGTCGTAACATTATATTTGATATATTAGGATGATCGTTGTCGCGGCAATTTGTTGTTGCAAATACATAGTCAAAATTTGCACGAATTTTGGGACTAATCCCAGTAACAAGTTCGCATGCCATTATAAATGATAATTTTAAATGCCGTGAATTCATCAGTAAATTAACTAATGAACGTGAAATACCCATACTGTATGTATGATAATCAAGTACAATTAATAATGGTTTTGGATTGGATTCATGTCTTTCTAGTTCAATTTGAGCTAACTGTTCAACGTCTAATGTATTATGTACACGCTCGCCATCTTTAATAACAGGTAAATATGATTCTTGTCTATATTCATTTGTAAATACAACCATGTCAATATCATCAACTAAAAGTCTAGTTTGTGATATTAAATTATGTAGGAGTTCGATTTTATTAGAATTATCATTTCCTATAATAAATAAATTTCCGATTGATTGATTTCTTACCACAGTGTCACATAAATTAAATGATTGAATTTCAATTGATTCCATATATAAGTTTATTGCATAAAATTTTATATCAGAAACGAACATATTATGATTCTTGTCTCATTCGATATAATTTGTCATGATCATATACAAATCATATAGATCAGTCATAATATACTTGTATGTTGATATTGCTATACTTGATAAAAATTGAATTAATTTGAAATAGATGCATATAATAATATTATACAATGAGTGTCAAAAGATTCACTGAACATTGCAAAAATAGTAATGCAGGTATATGTAAAAGTATGTATAATGAGTTAAATGCTCAAACAAAGAAAAAAATACTTAGTGGAGATCAAATATATGTTGCATTAGAGAATGCAATCTTAGGCAATCAACTTTCTGTTCTTAAATTTTTGATTGGAATAATACCAAACATAACATCAGAGATTCTGATCAGAATATTTCAAATTTCCCTTGATAGAAGTAATTTGAAAATAGGTAAATATTTAATTGAAACATATCCCGAAATTCTTGAAACTATTAACAAAATGAAATTGATTGCGTCATTATTATCAAAAGATTTGCAAACTATACGATGGTTGGATAAATTATATCCTAGGATTATTTTGTATATCACAACTGAAACATTAAAATCAATTACCATTAAGCCAAATATACGTAACTGGTTGTTGCCAAAAATTCCCGATATATTCACAGCATTTTTGAATCAGCGTAATATCATGTTATTTAATTCGGATGATAGTTCGGATGATAGTTCGGATGATAGTTCGGATGATAGTTCGGATGATAATTTATATGATAGATCGGATGATAATTTAGATGATAGATCGAATGATAGATCGGATGATAGTTCGGATGATATACCTGGTGATATATATATTACACATGACATCGAAACTGGTGATGTTATTATTAGGTACGGTCATGCTAATCTTCCATTAGATTATGACTCATATTATGATCCAAACTCTAGTTCATATTATGAAGATGATTGTGACGACATAATTAAAAAAATAATACCACAATCGTGGAAAGTTATTAAAATTGATGAAACTGTTGATATTGAATGTCCTGTATGTTTCGAAGAATCAGACAGTATATTAGGATGTAATCATATAATGTGTTATAAATGCGTTAGTGAATTATTGACCAACGAATGTCCATTATGTCGCTGCGAAATAAAAGAATGTGCTATGTTAGAAAAACCCGCAGAAGAGTCTTATGTTTAATTTATTGACAAGAACATGATTGTACGAATAAAATTAACAACATAATCATGTTGTACAAGACTCCAATACACGAGAAGAAAGTTATCATTAAAATTGCAATAAAACCATCTCTAGGATCTCCATTAAATAATATAAGATAAATGCCCCAAGAACCAAAACTTAGTGTTAAACACATGTATTTGCCACAAAAATTAGTAATTGTTTTGCTCCAAGTCATTAATACAAGCATTAATATGCTTACTATGGTAAAACATATTAAAAATGGCTGATATTCGAGTGCACATGACGTAGATAATTCCATTATTGACCATAAAATCAATATTGAATTCATAATGCATAGTGCTATTATATGTTTAGTATTATCAAAATTAGTATTATTTTGATCAAATACAGTCTGTTCTTCTATTGGTGCCAAAAGGTTAATTTGACCCTGTTTTGATGTATATGCATCCATTAATATATTTAATATTATTTTATTGATTAAATATGTCAATTATTATGGTATATCATATGCTAGTTAAAAAAATTGAAATATTTAATCATACCCAATTCCATTTATCAACTTTCCGTACTAAGATGTCAGCTGTAGTAACTGTAGAATCGGGCGGATACGGGTCTCAGGACTCATCCGCTGGAGGTGCCAAGGCACGTAAATGTACTAAAGAAGATATCATCAAGACCAATGACGAGATTGACTTTCCGTTTGCTCCTCGTTTAGAGGATGAAGACGAAGTTCCCGAACAGAAATCGGACAGCTCTACGGAGACTGTCAACGCTGTTGAGGAAGACGACTGTAGTGACGAAGATGACGTTTATATAGTTGACGAAGAAGATGAGGAGGAAGATCTATTCACTACACTTCAGCATGAATTCTATAGAAGTGTTCGCACAGACAGGGATCATGCTGAAGCTATGCTGAAGGAACATGGATTGTCTGTTGTTTCTTGGCGATTTGTAGATGAATGGATCGAAACCGACAAACCTGGCATAATCTCTATGCTGGCTGACAATGGTTACACGTTTGAAAAAGCGTGTCCCGACATTGTTGGCATCAAGGTTCGTCGAGGAAACGTAATGATGATGGGTATCTTGTTTGAATATGGTTTTCCGGTGTATCTTATAGCAGAAAACAATTTTCAGCATGGATTTAATTGTCTTTACTCCGCCATGCCCTCTCTACTTGTCAGCTATCGTAGATTGTATGAAATACTTTTTACGGGAGCTCCTATAGTTCGAGAGTATGGTGTTGCTGGCACTGCATCGTCATGCAAACCTGATGGATGTGAGATTCGCCAAGACCTGCTTTCTCTTGCGGTTGAATCTAGAGAAGTACCGATTGTACGTATGATGCTGATTCATGGATGCAAGGTCGATAGAGATGTGTTCATTGGTGCAGTTGTGCGCGAAGATGTTGAGATCGTACGTATGATGTTGCAAAATGGTTGTAATGTGGGATATTTACTTCCCATTGCCAACAATGAAAGCAACATCATTGTGACAGATCCTGAGATGCTGTCACTCCTTGAGTCGTTTGGATATGGAGCTATTGAGTTTTCCACTGTCTGTGGCAAAATGCCAAACGAATCTCAAGAATTAGTGTTCCGAAGCCAGGACCTAATGAAGAGCATTATGACGTTTTGAGACGATATGATGTAGTATGGCTAGAAGGTAAGTAAGTTTGTAATGTTGTCCCGTTTGAAGTTTGTCCTGTTGTCCTGTTGTCCTGTTGTCCTGTTGTCCTGTTGTCCTGTTGTCCTGTTGTCCTGTTGTCCTGTTGTCCTGTTGTCCTGTTGTCCTGTTGTCCTGTTGTCCTGTTGTTAGATGTCCCGAAATTTGTTTTATTATGTGCGTTTATACGCCGACAAAATCAAATAAACAAAACAACATGTTAAAAAAAATTGAAATTATATTTGTATCTATGTTTCTTTATATTATTTCTAGTACTATCAGTTATTGTATTGTATTAAAGAAAATGTCCGACACTAACGAAACCCGCCCTCTGTACCTCGAATTCAAAGATGCATGTGACTCTCGCGAGTTGCAGAAGATGTATCTCAATTGTCATTTGATGTTCAAGGAAATTTACAGATCCAAATCCACGTTCATCGCCAATGATTTTGATCAAGCTTTTGGAGAAGGGATTCAATCCCTTCTTCAGTCGCATGATTCAAGTCAGCATCTTGTCCAAATGCTCGAGTTTGCCAAGTCAATCTTTCTTACCGAAGATTTGCCACATGCGCTTGACTTGACCAACTACTTTCGATGTTGTTGGCAGGATGGATATTTTGAGAATTGTAAGGCCATGCTAGAGTTGACCAAAACCACTCCATACCATGTCAAACTATCTATTGAAGAAAACAAGGAGTATTCAAAGAATGTTGCGGTCGTGTCTGGTTTGTCCGGTGATGTTTAGATGTCCCACAAAACTTTTTTTATTATGTGCATTTATACGCCGACAAAATCAAATTAAATGAAAAAATTGAAATTATATTTCTATCCAAGTCCCTTTATAGTGTTTCTAGTACTATTAGCCGTTGTAATTACATCAGTTTATATTTTTCCAGTTTACAGTATGAGTTCCCAGAAAGAAGAAGAGAGAAAGGAAGAAGATCCCAATTTGGTCAGAGAACCAATCCAATTCAAACCTAGGGCCGAAGTCCGAATTTTTAATTCTGACGGTAACGAGCTTCATGAACTGACTGATTCAGCAGTCGTTCGACTTGAACTTGATTCTGCGTTAGGTCGTATGCGTGTCATGATATGCGATGTGCCCAAGCCGACCGAGCCCAAAACTCGCGTTTATGTGTCAGAAGAAGACATTACCATGTTGCTTGCCATGCCAGGTCGTTACAAACGTCCAACCCTCAAGGATTTCAAAATGCTGTATGGTGTTTATGATAACTTTGTTTCCAACATGGATTATGTTTACCGAGACATTTTCGCAGAGATTGCAAAGATGTCTGACAAAGATGTCTTTTTGTGCCACAAGACTACGAAGGCGATCATCGATAACATATCCGATTTTGGATTTGTTCAGGCCGTTGAGACTTTGCATAGATTGCAAGAGTACAACATGATTGTGGTTCCCAAGTCTCATACTAGCATGATGATCACGCTCGAAAATGTGATTGCGGTGATCAGCAATGAGCCGAGATATCTTGTCGATGAATACAAAGTTCAAGCTCCTCTTCCCGACAAGCGCTTTTCTAATTGCGAGACAAAGAAATGTTTGTTGTTTCCCCACCAGCCAAACTTGTCAACGCAATTTGAGCTAATGATGCGTCAAATTGACCCATTGGTTCTTGTGATCATTGCCGCGATTGTTGCATTTGTGTGCATCAGTTCGTCTGCTCCAACAATGGTTGTCAGTTCACCCGTCCAGGCTGTTCAGATTACCCAAGTTCAAGGCTCGCCCATTGGACAATGCGTTGTTGCAGTCATGGCATTCGTGCTCATAGCAGCGATCGCCAACCTATCCTCTGCTCACAACAGACGTTAACTCGAAGATTATTCTTTGAAATGACGAAAGTTGTGAACACCAAATGCACCCCCACACCAAACACCCCCTCCCTACACTCCCATGTCATAACCCATATGCCATGAACACAGTGCCAAAAAAACACTCCCATGTCATAACCCATATGCCATGAACACAGTGCCATAATTCATTTATTCACTCCCCCACCACCCCCAAAAAACCAAAACCCACGCCAAAAAAATTGAAATAATAAATCACACTCAATCCAATCACACTCAATCATGTACTACTTAGTTATCTAATACAACAACAAACACCAACGAAACAATGAAACTCACCGACGGAACTATCCGTGAGGCAGTCAATTCGTGGCTGTCAAATCCAAGTAAAGCTATTAGGGTATATGGTCACATTTCCGAATGGGATGTGTCGAATGTCACCAACATGTCTGCGATGTTCTATCAAGCCGAACGTTTCAATGAAGACATTTCTAAATGGGATGTATCGAATGTCACCGACATGTCTAATATGTTATGTCATGCTAAACAATTCAATGGAGACATTTCCGAATGGGATGTGTCGAATGTTACTGATATGTCTAGTATGTTTGAATCAGCCAATCTTTTCAATGGAGACATTTCTAAATGGGATGTGTCGAATGTTACTGATATGTCTAGTATGTTCGAGTTTACTGATGAATTCAATGGAGACATTTCCGAATGGGATGTGTCGAATGTTACTGATATGTCTAGTATGTTTGAATCAGCCAATCTTTTCAATGGAGACATTTCTAAATGGGATGTGTCGAATGTTACTGACATGAATGACATGTTTGGTTGGACTAAGAATTTTAATGGAGACATTTCCGAATGGGATGTGTCGAATGTCACCGACATGTCTTGTATGTTTTGTCATTCTGAACAATTCAATCAAGACATTTCTAAATGGGATGTGTCGAATGTTACTAGCATGTCGGAAATATTTAAGAATGCTTGGTATTTCAATCAACGTCTCCTTGATTGGATCGTGTCGCCCACCACAAACACAACTAAGGCATTCACCGACGCACCCAACTTCGATCAAAACGTTTCCAACTTTCCACTCCAATCTGATATAATCAGCGGCACAGCCCTAGAAAGACGTCTCATTACTAATGGCTGCACAGCAAGTCAATGCACCGACAAAGAAATCATGAACAAACTCTTCGCATACGAAAGAAGAAAGCCATTCCTGCAAGTTTTAGTCTGTACCGGTTTTCTGCCTTTCGAAGGAGAACTCCTTGGCAAACCGATCAAACACCCAGTCTTTGACATGAGGGATATGATTGGAGAAGTCATGTCATTCCTGTGAACACCAAACAACCGCCTCCCAACACTCCCATGTCATAACCCATATGCCATGAACACAGTGCCATAATTCATTTATTCACTCCCCCACCACCACCAAAAAAAACAAAAACCCATATCAAAAAATTTGAAAATATATTTACGTGCATATTCCTTTATACAACATCACATACTACGAGTTTCTAAGCAAAATGACCAACAAAGAAATTCATCCATTGGCTCTAAAGTTCAAGCGTGCATGCGACTCGAGAGATTTGCATAAAATGCGTCTTTCATGTCATTACATGTTTAACGAAACTTTGGAACGCGATAAATTCACGACAACTGATTTGGCAAAAGCATTTGAATATGGAATTCAATCCATTCTTCGAACACATGATCATGCGAATTTGTATGTTCAAATCCACAAGCATGCAGAATCAATTTTTGAGTCAAGTAATGATTTACATCATATGTTTGACTTGAACGATTGCTTTTGTTATTGCTGGCAAAATGGTTATACCGAAAATTGCAACGCCATGATAGAATTGTCAAAAACCACTTCATACTACGTCAGTTTATAAATTGACAAAGGTGAATTTTTTTATTAAGAGTGTCTTGTAATTTTAATAAAAAATTGAAATTATAAATCACACCCAGACTCATTTACCAAAGTACCGCACTAAAAGCAATTGACAGTACAAAACCACCAAAAGCAATGACCACCGAAGACGAAGTCCCTATGGATAGTTTAGCAATGCAAAAGTGCGTTGATAGGTATGTTAAGTGTGAAAACTGGAATGCTGTTCTAACATTTTGTGAGACTGGATATGTGCTCACACCAGAAAACTTACTTGTTATTGAAGAGCTCAATCCTGAATTGATTTCTCAACTGGCACAAATCGAGATGCCAAAAGAAGTTTCCCCAGTTCGCAAACCACCGACGTACAGTGCCATTGACATTTGTCCCAAAGGACAAGCATTTGTCATGGCAGTCCTTTGTGACAATCTTGATCATGCCAAAAAATGTTTGGAAGAGAATTTTTCTCTGAGACATTTGGTTCTTTCGAGTGATTTAAACTCGAAAGTCTTGGCTGACGATTTTGTCAACAAAAGAGACGATATGGTGCGTCATGCGATGATTTCTCAACTGGCACAAATCGAGATGCCAAAAGAAGTTTCCCCAGTTCGCAAACCACCGACGTACAGTGCCATTGACATTTGTCCCAAAGGACAAG
>Ga0257127_1000045_pt1 | contig 118606 bp, 118 predicted proteins | sample SI060_135mmetaG_FD_190152 | JGI IMG/M metagenome (GOLD analysis project Ga0257127, IMG submission 190152) | Marine microbial communities from Saanich Inlet, British Columbia, Canada - SI060_135m | ecosystem: Environmental > Aquatic > Marine > Inlet | place: Canada: British Columbia | collected... | reverse complement strand
CTTCCATGATCTTTCTGCATCCATGGTCGAATTGAATCCTGCAGTTTTTTTGATCTCGTCTCTGAGCGGAGAAGGAATTCAGGACCTGCTATGGAAAATTAAAGAGGGAATTGTTAAAGAGGAACCTTCCGAGGATGAAGTAATCACCAGGTTGTACGGGGAGCAGGAAACCTGAAACCCGCTTTGTTATTGGATTACAAAATCCTCGAACTTGATTTTCTTAACCCGACCATCACTGTCAATTTTCTTGTTGTATGCAACTTGAAGCCTTTTTTCCAGTTTTTCCTTAACGTAGAGAATATCGTTGTAGAATTTTTTTGACAGAAATTTTTCTATGGTTTGCACAGTTGCTTCTTCGAACAGGGGCAGGGCGCTTTGCATAACCCGGGCACTGCCTTCATCCGTGAAGGTGATTTGCAGAGTGAAACTGAGAACTCGAATATCATTGACATCAAAAGCCACTGGCATGATGGTGGAAAGTTTTATCATTTTGGCCTCGGGAGACAAGGCGGCACGCAGGCCTTCCGACTCTGCCTTCTCATCCTCTATTGTCTCTGTTGAAACCGAAAGAGTTTCGGATTCTGCGAGTTCCTTGGCGATATCTGATTTTTTATCTTCTTTGGTTTCTCCGGGAATTGCCGGTTTGGAGGATTTTTCAGGTTCCTGCACCTTGGTTTCCGCCATTTCAGGTTTTTTCTCCGGGACTGCTGCTGGAGCTTGTTCCTTGTCCGGTTTTGGGGTCAAGCCTTCGGGAACTTCTGTTGCGGGTTTTGCGATCTCAGTTAATTCGGGAGGGGCAAAGGTCTGCCAGGCAAAATAGGCTCCTCCAGCGGTAACGAATAGTCCTAACACTCCTCCTGCCAGCATTAATTTTCCGGTTCGAGTGGCAGGAATGGATATGGGGCCAATTTTTATTCGAGCTTCCTCATCCTCATCCTCTTCATAGTCTTCATCACCATCTTCTTCAGGATAGTCGTCTTCAGAGATACCTAATTCAGCGGCGGCATCTTCCTCGCCCTCATCGTCTTCATCTTCTTCTGTCTCACCGTCTTCATCTCCCTCGCCTTCATCGTCCTCATCTTCTTCGGTTTCACCGTCTTCACCGTCCTCATCTTCCTCGGCTGATTCTTCGGTGGTTTCTTCGGTGGTTTCTGCGGCGGCTTCTTCGGTGGAATCCTGATCGGCAAAAGCTTCGGCCCACATGTCCTCTTCGCTCTTGTCTTCTTCAGCTGATTCTTCGGTAGTTTCTTCGGTGGTTTCTTCGGTGGTTTCTGCGGCGGCTTCTTCGGTGGAATCCTGATCGGCAAAAGCTTCGGCCCACATGTCCTCTTCGCTCTTGTCTTCTTCAGCTGATTCTTCGGTAGTTTCTTCAGCAGTTTCTTCAGCTGATTCTTCGGTAGTTTCTTCAGCAGTTTCTTCGGCAGTTTCTTCGGCAGTTTCTTCAGCGGTTTCTTCAGCAGTTTCTTCAGCAGTTTCTTCGGCAGTTTCTTCGGCAGTTTCTTCAGCGGTTTCTTCGGCGGTTTCTTCAGCAGTTTCTTCCGTTTCAGAATCTGGCAGAATATCGCCTAGAATATCATCAACACTGGCTTCTGTTTCGGGAACTTCTTTTTCAGCGGCAGGTGGGGACGGTTCGGCTTGCTCAGTTTCCTCATCATCATCACCAAGAATATCGTCAAGAAGTCCATCCAGATCATCGTCACTGTCGGAAGTTTTATCTTCCGCTGTTTCTGACGACTCAGGCTCGGTTTTTTCGTTAGTAGTGTCATCGGCCATAGTGTCTGATTCCGATTCCTCCCCATCACCTAAATCTAATGGGGTTTCTTCGGCCTCGGTTGAGGTTTGTTTTTCATCGCTGATGAGGTCATCGAGCATATTGTCGAGTTCCGGTTCTGTCGCCGAATCATCGGCAGTCTCTTCGGTGCCGGACTGCACATCACCGCTGATGAGGTCATCGAGCATATTGTCGAGTTCCGGTTCTGTCGCCGAATCATCGGCAGTCTCTTCGGTACCGGACTGCACATCACCGCTGATGAGATCGTCGAGCATATTGTCGAGCTCCGGCCCTTCTTCAGAATCACCGGTAGTCTCTTCGGTGCCGGATTGCACATCACCGCTGATGAGATCGTCGAGCATATTGTCGAGCTCTGGTTCTGCCGCCGAATCATCGGTAGTCTCTTCGGTGCCGGATTGCACATCACCGCTGATGAGGTCATCGAGCATATTGTCGAGCTCCGGCCCTTCTTCAGAATCACCGGTGGTCTCTTCGGTACCGGACTGTACATCACCGCTGATGAGGTCATCGAGCATATTGTCGAGTTCGGGGTCGGGGTCAGAAGGGTTTTCACCTTCATCACTGTTCTCCTGCTCCTCATCAATCAACTGGTCCAGCATATCATCCAGGTTATCCTCGCCAGGTGCCTGGTTTTCGGGCTCATTATCCTCGGAACTGTCAGGAAGTGAAGAATCCGAGTGCCTCACCGGGCTTCCCTCTGGCATAACTAGAAAACTACTCTGACATTTGGCGCACTCGTGCTGGACCCCTTTTTCGGTCAAATCGGGGAGGTCGACATCGTAACTGGCTTGGCAATCCGGGCAGGATATTTTCATAAAGCTATAAAAATCAAATATTTATGTAAATATTATATTTTCTCTGTAGCAAAAAGTAAATGCTTAATCCTATTGCAAGGTATTTCCTCAGGACAGCCAGTTGAGGCTAAATTGACAAAGCGCGACCACTCTAATATAATCGGGTCAGGGTCGAAGAGACCCAAATGGCATTGCCTGCCTGTATAAGGCTTTTCGGCCTTTTCGTTTGTACGTTCTGCCTGCGTTCCCGAGTTAATTTATTCACATCTGAAATCTTTGAGCCGTTAAGAGAGCATGACCTTCTACAAAACAAAACAGATTGTAATCCCGCTTCTTCTGGTTTTAGCGTTTACAGGGTTCTTTACGGGCAAAACCCCCCAATACGTTAGTGGATTATCGCCATTCTTTTCTGCAGTAGGCCGGATGGAGGAGGGTGTATTCCACAAGGCAAAAGAATCGCGCTTGCAATTTGAAATGGCCTATGAAAATCAGATCCGGGAAAAAATACACCTGATCATCGCTGATTATAACACGGGTTTGGATGAAAGCAGTGCTGTGCTGATTCCTGAATGGATTTTGGCTGAGAGCAAGAAATACGGATATGACCCTCTTTTTCTTACCGCCTTGATCATTACCGAGAGTTCTTTTTATAACAAGGCGCGATCAAATCGGAATGCCCATGGCTTGATGCAGTTGAAACCGGCAACGGCGATCGCGTTAGCGTCTGAGATCCGTTTGAAATGGAGGGGAACCCACACCCTGTATGATCCCAGGCAGAACATAGCCTTAGGGGCTTATTACCTGAACAAGATGGTTGACCGTTTCGGGGATATGACTCTTGCATTGGAAGCCTATAATCAGGGTCCATCGCGGTTGAGCCGGTTTCTACGCAAAGGTTATCTTCCTCAACGCTATTCCAGAAAAGTTCTGAAAAACTACAGAAAAATCCGTTTCCAGCCTATCTAGGGCAGTTCCGAATCAGATGTTTGGCCAGGACTACTCTCGACTTAGTATGACCCCTATGGATACAATTAAGGAACTCATGCATCCTTTTAGAAAAGCCTTTTCCGGGAAAGCCTGCGTTTTTGTAACGCAAGGTTTCCTGATGGCCTTGTTTCTTGTGTTCTTCTCTGGATGTTCCAACATTGAAGTTGAGAAAGCGTTTAAGGGAGACCTTCGTCCTGGGAAAGCCAATAAAATAATTGGTGAGTATTGCCAAAGTTGCCATATTCATAAGGATTTTGACCCCCCTCTGCATGTTTCCAAGGTTAGGGACCTTTATAATCGCCCGGTTTTTAAAAGAGCCCGGGAATGCCGATCCTGCCACTATATTGAAAAAAACTGGATGCATAACCAGCATGAACGCAAAACCCGAATGCCGGAGGACGCGAACCGGGGAAAGTTCAGGAAGTTTGAGAAAAAAGAACTGAGCCGAAAGCGCAAAGGTTGATTGCACTCCTAAAAAAGTTTTCAATATTCCCTTTTTGAAAAGTAGAATAATCCGATTAGTATATGAGTGGAAGCTTCAATGAACCCTTCTTTTTTGAAGAGGGACATGAAGATTGAGCGAAGAAATGTCACCGTGCCCCGAGGGGCACCGGGATGATTTACAACCTCTCATGCAATATGCGAGTTAGAAAGAATGGGGTATTGAGGTGAAGTTTTTTTCTAAACATGGAGTCTTGCTGGTTGGAATTCTTTGGGTGGTAGCCGGAGCACCTGAAGTTTTTGCGTTTTCCATTGGCGAGATTCAAGTTCAAAGTAAGTTTGGAGAAAAATTTAATGCTTCTTTTGAAGTTAATTTAGATTTTGACGGACCTGTAGAAGTGGGTCTGGGGGATGTGAGTGACTATAAGAGGTTGGGACTCGACAGGCAGGATATTATCGACGCTCTGGTTGCGGGTCTTGTCCCACCCGGTGAAGGACTGAGAAGAACCGTTCAAATTCGCTCCAGTAACCCCTTATTTTTTCCTTCGTTCAACCTTGTGGTTCGGGCAACTCATAACGGGGGAACCTTACTGGAAAATTTTTTGGTAACCGTGGATTTTCAGCAAAGTCTGGCCTTGAATGTTCGCGGGGGCAAAAAAAAATCCCCCAAATTATCCAATGATGAGCCTCGGCAGGAGCCTCAAGAGCCTCTGAGTGATCAGGAAAAGATCTCACAGCCTGCGAAGATGCAACAGAAGGAAATGAAGCAGGTGTTGGACAAGGACCCCGATCAGGCTGTAGCGGCAGAACCTGAAAGCCCTCCCGGAACCCCAGAGCCAAAGACTCCAAGTGAAGAGCCAAAAGCCACCGCTGAGCAGGCCGAGGTCTTGCCCTCTGAAGCAATTGCTCCCGTTCCTGCCAAGGGCCAGATTATGCACCGAAGGCGTCTTTCGGGCGTTATCTGGGCTCATCCCAGACCCCTTCCTGATTTGACAGCACCGAATACAGGGACTTCCACGCTGGTGGAAAAACCGGTTACGGAAACTGCGCAAAATATGCCCCCCTCAAATGGGGGATATGTTTTGAAAAAAGGAGAGGGGTTAGTTGCGATTTCCAGAAAACTCAAGGTTGGCAATTACCATCCGGCGCAGATTGCGGTCGCTATCTGGATGCATAATATTGATAAATTCATATTCGGCAATATCAACAGTATTCGGGAAGGGGTGCAACTGGATCTGGAAAACCTGGAGGAGCGCACGGCCGCTATTGACCTGACCACAGCAAGAAGTATTTTAAAAAGTCAAACTGTGGAGTGGAATCTTGCAAAAAGTGCTACTCCAGTTAAGAAGGCGAAAGTTCAGGAAAAAAGCATTGCTGCAATACCACTTCCTGTAGAAAGGCTGGAGGACCACGCAGACCTTTTTGAGCAAGTCCTGGGTTGGCAAACCACCTGGGAAAATATGGATATAGAAAGCCACCTGGCTCATTATCAGGACCTGGGAACTGAAAACCCATCTCAGGTCAGGAAGAAAAGGTTTCTCGCCCGGCATCCTGAACCCCGTCTTGAAACGTCATCCAAAATTCTGTTGTTGAAAGAAGGGAGTCCACTGGTATTTTTTGAACAGGAATTTTATTCAGGAACTCTGAAGAGCCGGGGCATGAAAGAACTGGAATGGACTCGCACCGATTCGGGCTGGAAAATACGCACAGAAAAATTTTACGAACTACCGGTTCATTCAGCATCTTTGGAAAATCCAGAGGAGTTGAAAGCGCATATCAATACAGAAAAGACTACTAAACTTTCTTTCGTCATTCATGTATCCAGTCACGCAGATGAACCTTCGGCAGTTTCTTTGGTCAACCGATTACGGGAAAACGGATTTGATGCTTATGGGGTTCCGGTCAGAATTTCCAAGGAAATCCGGATTTACCGAACTTATGTGGGGCGATTTTCAGATTGGGATCAGGCCCAAAGGGTGGTTCGGATATTGAGAAAAAAACCTTTCGGGGGTCATGCAACGGCTATTCCGTATCCCTTTGCATTGCAGGTTGGAGACGCCAGCTCGTTAACAGAGGCCAGAATGTTATTGGAATCTTTACGGAAATCCGGATTGTCGGGTTTGCTGCTGGTTTCCTATGATGAGACGACTGGAATCCATTTCCGTGTGGTGGTGGGAGCGTTTAAAAAGGCAGATAATGCGACCTGGGTACTTCAGCAACTCAAACAGTCGGGTTTTACCGGCAAGTTGATTTCCCCGTAGAGCGAAGTTTCTAAACAGAGGGAATGAGGAAATAAAAAAAACCGCTCACCTTCTGGTGAGCGGTTTAATTTTTTGACGAAAGAATTATAGGGAGCTTTTCAAAGTAGGAGCTGGTTTAAAGCCAACTGTTTTACTGGCTTTAATTTTTATTTCCTCACCGGTCTGAGGATTCCGACCTTTTCTTGCTTTCCGGCTTCTAACCGTAAAGGTCCCAAAACTGGGATAAGCAAACCGTTTTTCTTTCTTGATCGCTTTAGAAATAGTTTCAAAGGCGGCGTCGATTACATCTCCCGTTAATCGTTTGGTCAGGCCATCGTCTTTACAACTTTTAATTACTGCGCTGATTAATTCATCTTTAGTCAAAGCTTGTCCCCTCCTCTCAAATCAGGTTATACGGCTGGTGCATTATTATGAAACCTTCATCAAATGTCAAACAAAAAAAAGAACCCGTATCCATTTGAGCCCTTTATTGAGTGGGCGAATTCGACCCCTCTGCATTGAGTGTGATAAAATACGGTTTGAATTTATAAGAGTTTTAGGCCTATATTTTTATTCCAATCAGGAGTAAAAAAAGCTGGTTTTTTTTAATAGCTTGTCAGGGTATTTTCCGGTATGTGTTATTAATTTAAAGAGATACCAGATATACACTTGGAGGTAGGATATGGCAGTACTGAAGGTCGCTAAACTGGGCAACCCTGTTTTAAGACAGGTTGCCAGGCAAGTGGATTTGAAAGAGCTGACCGACCCGAAAGGGGAACTGCAGAATTTTATAGATGATATGGTCGACACCATGCGTGAAGAGGGAGGTGTTGGCTTGGCCGCTCCGCAGGTCAATCGTTCCATACAAGTTGTGGTACTGGAGGTTGCGGGTAATGAGAGGTATCCTGAAGAGGCTCCTATCCCCGTGACAGCCCTGATCAATCCCGTGTTGTCGGATTTTAGCGAGGAAAGGGTTCTGGGATGGGAAAGCTGTTTGAGTCTCAGTGATTTTAGGGGGCTGGTTCCGAGATTCGCATCGCTAACGCTCAATGCTTACGACCGGGAAGGAAACAAGGTGGAAAAACAGGCAACCGGTTTCGAGGCGGTAGTTTTGCAACATGAAATTGACCACCTGAACGGCAAGGTATTTTTGGACCGCATGGAAGATCTTACGCAACTGGCCTACCTGGAAGAATTCGAAGAATTCTGGGTGAAAAAAGATACGGTCCCGTAAAAAAAGGGGGATGGAGTTGGACAATTGTCTGGAAGAAGAGATTTTGCATTTGTATCAGGAGCCGATGATAGGTGCTACCTATACCAATACCTACGGGGAAGAGAACATCTGCAACCTGGTTGAGAAATACCGTAGCCTCAATGAATCAAGGGAGATGCTGGACATGCTGATCGGTTTTTCCCAATCCACCGATTTGGCGACCTGTTTCATCTCAGTGGGAGTTTTACATGCTCTGGGAAAAAGTGAAGAGGTTCAAGAAGCCTACCGCTGGGCCAAAACGCAGGAAGACTCGAGCCGGATTATCAGTCATTTCGATATTGGAAAGTCAGTCGCCGATTATTTTATATCGGCCTGAATATCGTGATCCCCTGTTACAGGGTTTGGGTTGAATCCGCTTGGGTCAACAGGGCATACAGAGCCTATGCATTGACCCTGCTTAAATCTGTTCTGGAGAAAAATCAGAAATCCTGACCATAAAATCCCCGGTAGAGCGACTCCTCCCGCCATCCACAACGCGATCTGGCTAATGTCCATGCCCCAGCCGTCTGCGGCATAGCCCACACCCCAGTTGCTAAAGCCCATAACCAGGGTCAACAGAGCAAGTTCAAAGCTGAAAACACGGCCCAGGTAATGGTCTGGTGCAGAGAGGTGTATCAGGGCCGAACTGAATACCCAAATGATGGAGCCGAACAGGGTGGCAAGGGCAACTCCGAGCGAAAGTGTCCAGATACTGTGGGAGGTGGCAATGAATAGGTACGAAAAAGCTTTCAGAAAAAATGCGGCGGCAATTGCCCATCGTAAAACCGAAGCGGTTTCCCCGAATATCCGCTTGACCAGAACCGGCCCCAGGGCGGCCCCCAAACCCCGTGCGGAATAAAGAATGCCGATTCCCAATGGGAGGGAAACGGACAACATCTGGCTGGCCATTAGGGGAATCAAAGTCATGATGCCTCCTGCCACTGCCAGACCGGCCTTTAATAATGACAATACCAGAACCATCGGTTCGTCTCTCAAAAAGCGCATGGCATCAAGCAGTTCCCCGGTTTGTTTTGGTGAAACTGTTTTCGTCGATTTTTTCTGGCTTGGAATTTTTGCAAGGAACCAGGCCGAAAGGATAAATGTGCCTGCGTCCAATATAAAGGCAACTTTTATCCCGAAAAAATAGACGATCACTCCGCCCAAGGCGGCACCAAAGGCCAGCATGACCGACCAGGTTGATCCGCTCAATGCGTTGGCGGTAACCAGATCTTTTTTCGGAACGAGAGAGGGGATGATGGCGCTTCGGGCAGGTTCAAAAAAACCTGACAGCGAAATCTCAACAATGACCAGAGCATAAACCAGCCACAACGTATTCCGATCTTCCACCAGAAGGAATCCCAGCACCACCACGCAACGCAACAAGTCGCTGACGATCATTACTGTTTTTCGGCTAACACGGTCCACAACCACTCCGGCTATGGGGCTGACCAGAACAATAGGCAGGAGCTTTGCCATCATGGCACCGGCCATGGCCATTCCGGAATCGCTGAGTTTCAGGATCAGCGCGTAAATGGCGATACTATTCAGCCAGTCTCCCAGTTCAGACACCACTTGGCCGTACCACAGGTTGCGGAATGAAGAGTTTTGCTGTAACAGGCGAAAATAACCGACTGTATTTTTGCTTTGCATACAAAATTCCTGGGAAAAAGCCGATGGCGGGAAGCGCTGAACCCATACTAAAGAGCTCCGTATAAATCTGCAACTGGAATTCGTTTTCGGGGTCTGGTATGTTTATCAGAATAAACTAAGGATAAAGAGCTCCATGGAAGAAGAACCAATGGAAGAAGAACCAATACTACAGGAAATTGAGGATGCTAAAGAGAAATTGATCAGCAGGATTTCTCTTTGGGTTTCTCTGCTTCTGACAACCGCTATAGTGATCTGGTATTACCAGGCCAACCCCCCGGACTCGCCTGAAGTGGTGCGGATGAGAGTGTTTTTTAAAGAAAAAAACCGGGAGGTGATGAAGTTTATTAACGTGGGTCGAAATGAGCAAATCGCGTTTGCTTATAAAAACAAGCATCCCTTCTACAAGAACTATATCAAGGCTTCCACTGTAGAGCAGGAAAGGATTCGCTCCCTCATCCATATATCTACAGATTTCACGCCGAATCAGTACTGGTTCAACCTTGTGTTCATGTGGGTGATTGTTTTCACCACCTTCTGGTTTCTCGGTCTGATGACAGAGGCCTGCATTGTGCTCGCGCGTCGCAATTCAGAAGCACGCATAAAAAACTACCAGAAGGAAAAAGAAAGAGAACGCCAGCGTAATACTCCTTCGGGACACGAAGGTGAATGATCAGCATAACGGGCTGGACCCGACTAGTTCGCATATTGCATGAGTGAAAATTATGGATGCCAATCAAATTCGGTTTGCGATTTTTTTAGCTATATTTTTGTTGATGCTGGGACTGGAGTCTGTCATTCAGCGCCACCCTACCGTTGACGTCAAGACTCGTCGGCTAAAAATTAATTTGGCTTTAACCGGTATCGATATTCTTGTGGTGCGCTTGTTTTTCGGTGCGGCGGCAGTTGGAGCCGCCCAATTCGCCGGGGAAAGGGGATGGGGGCTGTTCAACTACCTCGAATGGCCGGAGGGTCTGGAAACTTTTTTTTGCGTGATCATTCTGGACCTGATGATTTATATCCAGCATGTAGTGCTACATATGATCCCTTTTTTCTGGCGCTTTCATATTGTGCATCATTCCGATCTCGATCTGGATGTTTCATCCGGGTTGCGGTTTCACCCCATAGAGATATTGGGGTCCATGCTGTATAAAATAGGGTTGGTCTTTGCCCTCGGTCCTTCCACGACAACGGTTTTGATCTTCGAGGCGATTCTAAATGGAATGGCCCAGTTTTCCCATTCCAATATTACTTTGCCTGAGAGTCTTGACCGCCTGTTAAGATATATAATCGTTACGCCGGACATGCATCGTATTCATCATTCGGTGGAGAAAGAGGAAACCAATTCCAACTTTGGTTTCAACCTGTCTGTCTGGGACCGGATATTGGGGACCTATGTTCCTGACGCATTGAAACCGCAATCCCGGATTGTAATCGGGGTCAGCCAGTTTCGCACCAGTGAGGAAGTGTCTTTCAAGAATTTAATGATGATGCCGTTCAGGAAAGTTCCGCAAAACTACTCACTTTCACCTGAAGAAAAATAAGGAGCGGTTATGGCGACTAGGTTGACAAAAATTGTGGCAACGCTGGGGCCCGTCAGTGGCAGTAAAACGGTTATCCGCAATCTGGTGGCAAAGGGAGTCAATATATTCAGGCTCAACCTTTCCCACGGGGACCATGAAACCGTTCGGCAATGGATTCAATGGATTCGCGAAGCAGAAAAGGAGCGCCACACTTTTATCGGAGTTCTCCTGGATCTTCAGGGCCCAAAAATTCGTGTGGGAAAATTCGAGCAGGGCTCCATTCACTTGAAGCGTGGTCAAAGGGTGGTTTTTACCACGGAAAAAAAGGTGGGGAGTCCTTCTCTGGTTCCCGTCCAATACATGCACTTCCATAAAGAAGTAGACATTGGCAACCGGATTTATCTGGATGATGGAAAGCTCAGCGGAGTCGTGAAAGGCATTTCCGGACAGCGGGTGGAGGTTGAAATCCTGGTTGGGGGAACGTTGTCGGACCATAAGGGATTGAATCTTCCGGATGCTTGCCTCAGCGCAGACCCGATAACGGCTAAAGACAAGAAGGATCTTAAGTTCGGTATTCAAGAAGGGGTGGATCTGGTGGCGTTATCTTTTGTCGGTTCAGCGAAAGATGTGCAACGGCTACGCGGTATGATCCGGAAGGAAGGCGGAAAAGGGGTAGAGGTCATTGCGAAAATTGAACGTAAGCAGGCGGTGGAAAACCTGGAAGAAATTGTAGAGGCCGCCGATGGTGTCATGGTTGCCCGAGGCGACTTGGGAATTGAGATTTCCCTGACTGAGGTTCCGGTGGTTCAGCAGAGAATTTTGCGGGAAGGTGCCAAACATTCCAAACCGGTGATCGTTGCTACACAGATGCTGGAATCGATGATTGAAAATTCACGTCCGACTCGTGCGGAAGTTTCGGATGTGGCCAGTGCGGTTATGGATTGTGCCGATGCGGTCATGCTTTCAGGAGAAACGGCGGTAGGCAAACATGCGGTCGCGGCAGTGGGGGTGATGGTTGAAACGGCACTGACTACCGAAGCTTATATGGCGGAATCGAAAATGATCGAACCCTGGAACCGGTTTTTTAAGGAAGATCCAAGTATTAACGCAGGCATCACCTATTCTGCCAATCGCATGGTGGAGTTGTTGCACGCTAAAGCCATGGTAATATTTACCCTCAGTGGGGGAACGGCAAAAATGGTGGCAAGCCCGAAACCGATGGTTCCGATATTCTCGTTTACCTCCAGTTTGCAAAGGGCGCGTCTGTTGAATCTGGTGCGCGGAGCCGTTCCCTTTTTGGTTGAGGAAGACCGGCACCTGTTACTGCATATAGAAGAAATAATCACTATGCTGAAAAATAAAAGGCTGGTGAAAAAGGGGGACCGGGTGGTGGTCACAACGGGAATCCCGGTTAACATTCCCAACTGGACTAATGTGATCCGGGTGGAAGAGGTCCCCTAAAAGCTAACTACCATTTCTAATTCTTTTTCTCCTGTAAGGAGCCGTATGTCTCCCCGATATTATTTAGGCACTGCGATTCTGGTTGCGGTTCTTACGCTGGCTATCAGCGTATGGAAGAAAAAGCAGACCAGGCGCGAAATTTTCATGGTTATGGTGAAAGTGATCCTGGCTTTGGCTGTAATCGCCGGTGGAGTTTTTGGTGTGGCTCAACTGCTCGCTTTCCTGGGTGTGGCCCAGTCGGGATTTTTTTTATGAGTACTCAACCCTCAGATATGTCAGGGTTCATGATCGGTATCCTGGTCCTGTTTTTTTTGATGATCTCCTACTGTGTGGGAGTAATGGTCCACTCGGCCCTGATGTATGAAGACAAGAATAATATTGGAAAAGACAGCCGGAGGGGATGGGTATTGAGCATGGTCGTAGGGACCGGCATCACAGGATGGATGTTTTATTACGGGTACTATATGAATTTTTTAAGATAGGGGTGTTTTTTAAAGCGACAGAAGATCAACCAGCCTCTGGCAGTCATTTTTATACCCGAGGAATTCCTCGACATCCTCGTCACTCAAATCATCTGTCATATTTTCTTCAATCAATTCCATAGCGTCGTTCAGTCCGGCTGCAACGACATCCAGGTCGGTTTCGGTCAACGCATAAATCGACCCGCTTTGCTTGAGTTTGTCAAACACCCGCACATATCGGGCCTTGAAATTTGTGAGCTCGTTCTTTTTTTCAGGAGACAACTCTTGCTTGAGCTCGGTACTCATGTCCGAGATTGAATCGTTCAGGGCCATTTTAATAATTTCGATTTCTTTGTCTGCGATGGATGCGAGTGATTTCATGCTTTCCTGTATTCAAAATTAAAGTTGCTGGTTGATTCTATAGTTTTACCATAAGTCTGCCCCAGGTCGCATGAAAATTTGAAGGGCAAGGCTGGTTTGTGGATGAGGCGTTCAAAAAAGCCGAGCCGACTCATAACGAGGGATCTCCGTATGAGCCGGCAAGCGGTTTTTCAGCTCAGGATTCGAGCTTGATCTCGATTTTTTTCGGTTTTGCCTGTTCTTTTTTCGGCAGGGTGATCTTCAGGATTCCCTGATCCATTCTGGCTGTAACCTTTTCCGAATCAATCTGGTCGCTGAGTCGAAAGCTTCTCTCGAAACTTTGATTGCTGAACTCCCGGATGCTGTAGTCGGTTTTTTCAGTTTCCGAATTCTGCTCCCGGTGGCCCTTGAGGGTCAACACGCCAGCATGAAATTCAATCGATACATCTTTTACGGTCATGCCGGGGGTTTCCGCTTCAATATGAAACGCTTCGTCCTTTTCTATCACATTGACTTTCGGCAGAACCGTTGGATGGCCCAGGTTTGCCCGGGGAAAACCGAAAAATCGGTCAGTATCGAAAAAACTGTCTAATTCCTGCTCTGGATTAAATGTAATGAGATTCATGATGCTCTCCTTTTCAAAGAGGTTGATAAAGCGGTTATCATGTCTCTCGGCCGAGAGGATATTTCTTATCCTGTATTATGGATAAAATGCGCCTTAGCGGTTGTCAAGCCAGCTCAAAAAAATAAACTCCGTAAAAAATGGTACAATTTATTCCGATAGATTGAAGAAGGTGATTCATTAAACTCTAAGGGGAGATGGAGGATTATATGGATTATACGGTTTGTGTGGTTGAGGATGAAAAGGTTTCCCGGACGATGATCATTGAAATGTTGAAAAAGATGGGGATCGGAAAAATAGTTGCGTCAACAAATGGTCAGATCGCTCTGGAAAAACTCAAGGCTCAAAAAGCCGATTTGATTATTTCCGACTGGCATATGCCGGTGATGGACGGGTTGGAATTTTACAAGGCTGTGAGGCAGGAAAAAGCACTCGAACACACACCCTTTTTGATGGTGACCGTGGAAGATTCAAAAGAAAAAGTGATCGAAGCATTGAAACTGGGAATCCGTGACTACATCGTCAAACCCCTGGCTATGAATAACTTTGAGAGTAAGGTAAAAACCCTTTTGAAAATCTAGAATTTCTTTTCACCATTTCCCGCAATACTCATACCCTTTTTTAGTGCGCAGTGGTTCCAGAGGCTATTCGGTCCATCAATGCAAAGAAAACACCGCTCAGGACAAAGGCCATGTGAATCGTTACCTTCCACAAGAGCATCTCTGTGTTGGCCTCAGTAGGTTCTTCCGGAATCTCCATAAAAGTTCTCAGAAGATGGATGGCTGAAATCGCGACAATGGCTCCGATGACTTTTAGCTTGAGTCCGCTGAAGTCAACTTTCCCCATCCAGTCAGGCCGGTCTGAGTGGTCGCCGACATCTATTTTGGAGACAAAGATTTCGTAACCAGAGAAAATAATCATGAGGAGTAAAGACCCAACCAGAGTAATGTCTATCAGGGCCAGGATGCCAATAATTATTTCACTTTCGGGAGTGGTGACAACGTGGAGGGTCAAATGAGTCAGTTCCTGAGCAAACTTTACAAAAAGCAAGGCGATGCTGATGACCAGTCCAAGGAAAAAGGGTGCCAGCAACCACCTGCTGTTGAATATAAATTTTTCTAAAAATTGTTCGACTTTATTAGACATAACTTCTCCGGAACTATACAAAAAACGGGATGACTTCCGTTCTTCATCTCTTGATTAGAAAAAGGGCTAACGTGCCCGGCGAGCCGCCGGTGACCGTGTTGCTCTTCCTTTGGTTAGCGGGAGTTTATCGCGGCTTGATGATTAATTGCCCCTGCGGTGAGCAGTGGTGGGAGGTTCAACGGAAAAGTCTGAACCAAAACCAAAAATGCTACCTACCTTGAGGAAACTCGCCCTCTGCGGAAGAGCCACTAGGCGTGGGGCCAGCGTATAAATACGCTCTCTGGCTAGCAGAGATTTATTGTGGCCTGCTTACGCCATTGCATACTCCCCCACGGGTAGTGATGGGCCCAGCAGGATTCGAACCTACGACCTACCGGTTATGAGCCGGGGGCTCTACCAACTGAGCTATAGGCCCACACGATCAGCTTTCGATAAAACTTCTTAGCTTTTTGCTCCGGCTGGGGTGACGCAATTTGCGCAGAGCTTTTGCCTCGATCTGCCGGATACGTTCGCGGGTGACTGCAAAATCCTGCCCGACTTCTTCAAGGGTGTGTTCAGAGTCCAGGCCTATCCCGAAACGTTTTCGCAAGACTTTTTCTTCCCGGGATGCCAGGGTAGAGAGAACTTTCAAGGTTTGTTCCTTCAGGTTCTTTTTAACTACCGAGTCGATTGGCGACAAGACTTTTTTGTCTTCGATAAAATCTCCCAAATGGCTGTTTTCTTCTTCGCCAATAGGTGTCTCCAGGGAAATGGGTTCCTTGGCGATTTTCAGGACCTTGCGGACTTTGTCCACCGGCAGGCTCATTTTGACGGCGATTTCATCCGGTACGGGTTCGCGTCCGAGCTCCTGAACCAGATGTCGGGAAACCCGGATCAGTTTGTTAATGGTTTCGATCATATGCACGGGAATGCGGATGGTTCTGGCCTGGTCGGCAATGGCGCGAGTGATGGCTTGCCGAATCCACCAGGTGGCATAGGTCGAAAACTTGTAGCCCCGTTGATATTCAAATTTATCTACCGCTTTCATGAGGCCGATATTCCCTTCCTGGATCAGGTCCAGGAACTGGAGTCCTCGACTGGTGTATTTTTTAGCAATGCTGACCACAAGCCTGAGGTTGGCTTCTGCCAGTTCTCGCTTGGCGGTTTTTTCTTTAACCCGACCGCGGGCTATAGACCTCACGGTAGCTAACAGACTGTCTTTGCTGGTTAATGTTTCCTTTTCTATTTTTTTGATTTTCCGGCGCCCGGTCTGCACTTGTTTTATGAAGTTGTCGTACTGGGCGCGGGTGATCACTTTCCCCTTCGGGACCTTGACGCTTTTCTGTTTGGTCCAGTTTTTGGCCAGCTTTTTGACTCCGGCCAAAGATATGCCCATTTGTTTTTCGATAACTCTTTCCTGTTTCCCTGCTTCGCGGTAATCGGAGGCGATCCCATAGATTTTTTCGATGAGGCCGTCCATTTCATCGATGGCGAGAGTCAAGCCTGAGATATTGTTTTCAACAATTTTCAGTTGTTTCTCCGACTGCTCGGATGTTTTGGCCTGCATTTTTTCAGACAACTTGCCGCTCTCGAGTTTGATCTGGAGTTTTTCGAGTTTGGTGAATTCCGATTTCAGAGTTTTGGTTTTTTTTAGAAATTTTTTGGCTTCCTGTTTTCTAGATTGTTCCTTGTCTTCCTCGGGCTCAGGGCTCTGGATAATGTCAAAGATCAGGAGATCCCCTTTTTTAACCTGGTCTGCCATAGCGATGAGTTCACGGGTTGTGACTGCGCAACTGGCTACTGCCGCGAGCACTTCATCTTGTCCTGCTTCAATTCTCTTGGCAATTTCCACTTCCCCCTTGCGAGTGAGCAGGGAAATGGTTCCCATTTCACGCAGATAGAGCCGAACCGGATCATCAATGGAAACGGCATCCGATTTGGAAGCCGGGGCTCCTTCGGCGGGGCCATCACCTTTACCGGGCCCACCTTTGGCGGCGGCGATTTTTTCACCTTTGGCTGTGGTGTCAACGATGTCTATCTCATTTTCACCAAAAAGATGCATGAGGTCATCGATTTTTTCCGGGGTCACAACATCAGCGGGCAGGACATCATTGACCTCTTCATAGGTCAAATAACCTTTTTCCTTGCCGCGTGATATCAGCTGATTGATTTCTGATACATGGGTCAGTTTTTCCATTGTGGCCATCTGGGTGAATCTCCTAAATACGCGTTTATGTTTGGACTATATATTAATGAGTTAAGGCTGAATACATTTCATTGAGTTGCACTTTCAGTTCTTCCGACCGCTCTACCTTCCCGGATTTGAAAGCTTGTTCACGTTGTAACTTAAGGTCCTTGATTTTGGCTTTAAGGCGAATACTTTTGAATTTCTGGACGCATTCCTTAATGGTTCTTTCGGGCGTGTCAAACTCTAGAGGTTCCAATCCTAACCGGGATAAAATATTTTTGATCCCCGGGTCTTCGGTTTGGTCGAGTAGTTGGTCTAACCTCAGGTCTTCGCCTGCATCGATTTTTTGCCGACAGGTTTGGGCAATGGTTCCCAGAGCGGGGTCTGAAAATTCTCCCGGGTCTAACTCCAGCAGAACTGCATGGGCCGTTTCCTTGTCGGAAAGAATCAGTTGAACTAAATGCTTCTCCAGATTTAAAAGGGAGACCGAATCGTTTTCCGGTTCGGTCAGTCGGGTCTGGTTTTGAGAAAAAGCTTTTTTCAATTCTTTCAAAAAAGCCAGATCGTCAATGCCTGTTATGCCGGTAAATTTTTCCAGCCAGGCGGTTCGTTCCACGTTGTTTTTGATTTTTGCCAGCAAAGGAAGAATCTGGTTCGCCATTTCAACTCTGTCTGCGGGAGTTTTGCCCGGCGTTTCCCGGACCAGCCTATCAATATAAGACTCAATAAAAGGCTTGGCGTCGCGGATTTTTTCCAGAAATTTTTCAGTCCCCTGTTCGTGAATGAACGAGTCCGGGTCCTGGCCTTCGGGCAGAACCACGATTTTCACATTTAATCCATGCTCCAGAAGGATATCAAATCCTTTTCCAGCGGCAGATATTCCCGCGGGATCGGAGTCGAAAACCAGGATCGCGGTTTCTGCGTGGTTGCGCAAAACTCCTGCCTGTTTGGAGGTCAGGGCGGTCCCGCAAGTTGCAACCACATGCTCAATGCCATGTTGCACTGCCCGCATCTGGTCGAAATAACCCTCCACAAGAATGACCTGATTTTCTCTGCGGATAGCATTTTTTGCCTGATCCATGCCGAAAAGCGTTTCACTCTTTTGGTAAAGAAGCGTTTCAGGAGAATTGAGGTATTTGGGTTGATCCTCCTCGGCAATGGAGCGTCCGCCAAAACCAGTGACGTTTCCGTGAAGATCCTTGATCGGGAAAATAACCCGGCCGCGAAAACGGTCATAAACGTTAGAGCTATCTTCTTTCTGGATGACCAGCCCGGATTGCACGAGCTGTTCCTGGGTGACGGAACTTTTTTGCTGGACATGATTGAGCAGGCCTCTCCAGGTTGGGGCTGACCAACCTACCCGGTAGCGATCCAGAATTTCCGCATCAAAATGACGGGAGTCCAAATAATTCCTCGCATTCAACCCGCCTTCCGGATTTTTCAGTAAGGACTGAAAATATCGCGTCGCAGACTCATTGAGTTTTCTTAAAGCGTCGCGCTCCTTTTGTCTGGGGTCCGGGTGATGGCCCGAAGTATTTCGGGGCAAGGGAATGCCGGTTCGCTCGGCCAGAATCTTGATCGCATCCGGAAAGGAGATGTGCTGGATTTCCATGAGGAATTTAAAAACATTGCCTCCGGTTCCACAGCCGAAGCAGTGATAAATCCGTTTTTCCGAGCTGACCGAGAATGATGGGGTTTTTTCGGAATGAAAAGGACAAAGCCCTTTAAAGTTTTTGCCGGCCTTTTTCAGGACGACATGTTCCGAAATCACCGCCACGATATCGGCGCGGTCGCGAATCTCATTAATGATATTATCTGGTATTGAAATTTTCAAAATATATCGTTTGGAAAAACCCGGTTAATAATGCGGGTTTTAATTCAAATATTCGCCTGCTAGGTCTTTGATCAGGCTGTTGTCTGCTTTGCCTTTGAACTCGGGAACCAGGGTTTTCATGATTTTCCCGAAATCTTTCATTCCTTCTGCACCGGTTTCTGCGATTACTTCCTGTATTCTTTTACGTAAATCCTCTTCAGAAACCTGCTCCGGCAAATAGGTCTGCAAAATTGCATATTCCTGTTTTTCTTTTTCCACCAAATCCATGCGCCCACCTTGTTCGAAAAGGACAAACGCTTCTTTCCTTTTTTTAACCTCGCGGGTAACCAGAGACAGAACTTCATCCTCCTGAAGTTCTTTACGAAGGTCGATCTCCTGATTTTTGATGGCGGCAACTACGCTACGGATGGTATTGAGCCTGAGCGAATCCTTGGATTTAAGGGCCTCCTTCATATCTGAAAGGAGTTTGTCCTTTAAAGTCATGAGTTTATTCCATTGGGCAAGGTGAGAATATAAGGACCCACCTGGGTTTTGTCAATACTTTGCGGTAAATAAATAAAAGGTGGAAAATACGGCCTGAAAATTTAATAAGTCCTTTTTTATCAAAAAGATATGGCGGGCGTGTGCCGGCGGGTTTTGACAGGACATTTTAAATTAAATTTCTACAGCCGCCTATTGTCTCATATTTTCCTGTTTTGGGGGACAAAATATGACTTTTTTCCCACTTGGCGCCAGCTTGCAATAACTTTATTGGCGAGCAAAGAGTTGTCTCGGTTTATGAAAGGTCTGCTCATGAGAGGGGAGGAGCAGTTTGCCACACTGGCCCTCCGCCTAGGAGTAAATCAGATATTCTTTTCGGATGGGTGTAAAGGGTGCCAGTTCTTCCTGCCAGGAGCTTTCCAGTTTTTGCAGGGAAAAATCGGATTTGAAAATAGTTTCACGCAGTTTCGGATTGCCATAAAGCAAGTCAATGGCCAGACGGTCGCTGACGTATTCATAGGGCTCGGTTCGCCATTGCAATTGATCCGGATAAATTTCGGCAAGTGCGCGGAGTAATGCCACGGTTGTGAGCAGGGGTTTGAACTTGTCCCGGTCGGTGATATGGAACTGAAGTCCGGCACAAATTTCCCCTGCGTGTTTCTGAAACATGGGCTTGAAATATTGCGGACGGAAAAACACACCTGGCAAGAGGTCCGTTTCAAGTCGCGCGATCAGTTTATGCGGGTCGATGAAAGGGGCACCGATTTGTTCGAAGGGCAGGGTGGTGCCACGGCCTTCCGAAAGCAGGGTTCCCTCGATCAGGCACATTCCCGGATACACGGTGGCGGCTGCCAGAGTCGGCATATTCGGCGAAGGCGGTGTCCAGGTCATTCCTGTCTGGTCATACCACATCTCCCGGCTCCAGCCGGTCATGGGGACGATTTTCAGATCACATTCAATCTCAAAATGGGTGTTGAATAAGAGGGCGAGTTCTCCCACGGTCATACCGTGGCGGTTGGGCAGAGGGTATTGTCCGACAAAGGAACGCCAGGGCTCCTCCACCAGATTGCCTTCGACTGAAATCCCGTTGATAGGATTGGGTCGGTCGCAAACTACCATGCGTGTTCCGGCCTGCTTGCAGATGGTCATGCAGTTAGCCATTGTGTAAATGAAGGTGTAGTAACGCGAGCCGATATCCTGAATATCGAAAACCAGATTATCAATGTCTTGCAATAATGCCGGGTCGGGGGTCAGGGAATCCTTGTTTTTGCCATAGAGGCTTTTTATCTCCAGGCCGGAAAGCGGGTCCACCTCGTTCTCGATATGGACCATATCCTGAGCCGTGCCATACAGCCCATGTTCCGGTGCGAATAAGGCCTGCAACGTGAAAGCGGAATGGGATTGAAAATGAGCGATGGAATGCCTGCCGTCATCAGCCAGACTGGTGTGGTTGACGATCAGCCCGACCGTTTTACCCTGCAGATATTTTTCGGGCCGGGACAGTAAATGGTCAATTCCTGAGACGGTGCGCGGCATCAATAGGGACTGTAGGGGGTCAGGGAAATTTAAAGCCTTTGGGAATGACGATGATGTTGGACTCCTCATCGACGAAAAAACGTTTTTTATCCTGCTCGAGATCATACCCCAAAGTGGTGCCGGGGGGAACATTAACATCCTTGTCGATGATAGCCATTTTAATTTTGCAGTTCTTGCCGATTTTTACCCGGTCCATCAACAGGGAGTTAGTGACTGTTGTTCCACTTTCGATACTGACTTCGCGGCTGATCACCGATTCTTGCACAATGCCTCCGCTGATAATGCTCCCTTCGGCAACGATGCTGTCGATGGCCTGACCCTGGCGGCCATCTTCATTGAAGACGAACTTGGCCGGTGGCGTTCCGTAGTTTGTGGTTTTGATGGGCCAGCTTTTATTATAAAGGTTGAATTCGGGCGTGACATTTCTTAAATCCATATTGGCTTCGAAGAATGACCGGATGGTGCCGACATCCCGCCAATAGCCGATTTCCTTGCGTGTGATGCCGGGTATCCGATTTCTGCGAAAATCGTAGGCGAAGACTCTGGACTTGTTGAAAATGCGCGGCAGGATATCCTTACCAAAATCGTGAGAGGATTCCACGTTCGTCGCGTCTTCATAGAGCAGGTCAATCAAGACATCTTTATTGAAAAGATAGTTGCCCATGGATACGAAAGCCTCACCGGGTCTTCCGGGAATGGGTTTGGGGCGTTTTGGTTTTTCCTTGAACCCTGTGATTCTCTGTTTTTCCTGTACCTGGATCACCCCGAAGGAACAAGCCTCTTTAATGGGGACCGGCAGGGCGGCGATGGTGACATCGGCCCGCTTTCTAACATGAAACTCGATCATTTGTTGCAAGTCCATGCGGTAAATATGGTCAGCGCCGAAGATGGCGATGATGTCGAAGTCGCTATCCTCTATCAGGTTGATGTTCTGGTAAATGGCATCTGCCGTGCCCCGGTACCAGCTGTCCCCTGTGCGTTGTTGCGCGGGGACAGGGAGAATGAAGTGGTCACGCAGGATGGAACTGAACCGCCAGCTTTCCTGCAGGTGTTCGGTTAACGACTGGGATTTGAATTGGGTCAGAACGTAAATGGAATAGATTCGTGAATTGATAAAATTGCTCAAGGCAAAATCAATCAGTCGATATTTTCCACCAAAAGGGACAGCGGGTTTGGCGCGTTGCTGGGTGAGCGGGTAGAGCCGGCTTCCCTCACCACCGGCGAGAATCATTCCGAGGATTTTTTTTACCGAACCGGCCATGGGGCCTCTTTTCCCGTTCTGAATTTGGTTTATCCAGAGCGATTAGTTTTCATGCTTCCTGACGGGAGCAGATAGCAATGCCTCATTAAGCCGAGATGAGTTCTTGCTTGCCAGGTAAAGTGACGGCACACTGGCCTCACGCCTAGTGAATGATATTGTTAAAGCGGTGGACTGTCAACCGGGCATAAAAAAAACCGGCCCCCTTTGAAAGGGAGCCGGTTTCTGTTTTAGCTTAAATGGAGAAGGGGGATTACATCATCCCGGGCATACCGCCCATGCCTCCCATTCCTCCCATACCGCCCATGCCGCCACCAGGGGCACCATGAGAGTGTTCTTCTTTTTCTTCCGGCAGATCAGTGATCAGCGCTTCGGTGGTCAGAAGCAATCCGGAGATGCTGGCGGCATTTTGCAATGCGGTGCGCGCCACTTTGGCAGGATCAATGATTCCAGCCTTGATCATGTCGGTGTACTTGCCGGTTTTGGCATCGAATCCTTCATTGCCTTTCAAGCTTTTCACCTTTTCGCAAATCACGGTGCCTTCTTCACCTGCGTTGGCAGCGATCTGGCGTAGCGGCTCTTCCAGAGCTCGGCGGATGATTTTCACTCCTACCAGAAAATCATGGTCGCCTTTGATTTTATCGAGTACACCCAGGCTACGGATGAAAGCTACACCGCCACCAGGAATGACACCCTCTTCAACTGCGGCGCGAGTAGCGTGCAGGGCATCCTCAACACGGGCTTTTTTCTCTTTCATTTCCGTCTCAGTTGCGGCACCTACCTTGATGATGGCTACGCCACCGACCAGTTTGGCCAACCGCTCCTGAAGTTTTTCCCGGTCATAATCGGAGCCTGTCTCTTCGATCTGGTTGCGGATCTGTTTTACCCGCGCCTGGATGTCAGAGGCCTTTCCTTTACCATCAATGATGACGGTGTTTTCTTTGTCAATGGTGATGCGTTTTGCGCGACCCAAGTCAGCCAGGTCTACGCTATCCAGGGAAACACCAATATCCTCGGTGATCACTTTGCCGCCAGTCAGAATGGCAATGTCATTGAGCATCTCTTTTCTGCGATCGCCGAATCCCGGTGCTTTAACAGCAGAGACATTCAGTGTGCCACGCAGTTTGTTGACCACGAGAGTAGCCAGGGCTTCACCTTCAATATCCTCAGCGAGAATGAGAAGAGGTTTGCCGCCTTTGGCAACTTTTTCCAGCAACGGAAGAAGGTCTTTCATGTTGCTGATCTTTTTCTCATGAAGCAGGATGTAGCAATCTTCCAGAACCGATTCCATGCGCTCAGGGTCGGTTACGAAATACGGGGAAAGATAACCGCGGTCAAACTGCATTCCTTCTACTATTTCCAGAGCGGTATCCATGCTCTTGGCTTCTTCAACGGTGATAACTCCGTCTTTTCCCACTTTGTCCATTGCTTCGGAAATGATCTTCCCGATGGCTTTATCCTGATTGGCGGAAATGGTTCCGACCTGGGCAATTTCCTTTTTATCCTTGGTGGGTTTGGCCATCTTCTGGATTTCGGGAATGACAACGTTAACGGCTTCTTCGATGCCGCGCTTAATATCCATCGGGTTGGCACCGGCGGTAACGTGTTTCATTCCTTCGCGAAAAATCGCCTGAGCCAGAACAGTAGCCGTGGTCGTACCATCACCGGCGTTGTCACTGGTTTTACTGGCGACTTCGTTAACCATTTGCGCGCCCATGTTTTCAAAAGGATCTTCCAGTTCAATCTCCTTAGCCACCGTAACACCATCTTTGGTGATGGTGGGGGAACCAAACTTTTTGTCAATCACCACATTGCGCCCTTTGGGGCCCAAAGTAATTTTTACGGTATTTGCCAGTTTGTTGACTCCGGCCAATATCTTATGTCTAGCTTCTTCCTCATATGCGATTTGCTTAGCCATAAATCTGATTCTCCTTATCTCTTAAGAGATGTGAATGATTTTTTCGTTAAATAAGTGTGGTGGAAATTTAACCTACGATTGCCAGAACATCGTCTTCACGCATCAGCAGGTAATCTTCTCCGTCAAATTTGATTTCTGTGCCGCCGTATTTGCTGTAAAGGACTTTGTCACCCACTTTTACTTCCAGCTTGACCAGATTGCCGCCATCGCCAAGCTTGCCTTTGCCTACAGCCTTTACCCGGCCTTCAATGGGCTTTTCTTTGGCGGAATCAGGAATGATGATGCCTCCTTTTCGAACTTCTTTTTCCAGAATGGGTTGAACCAGAATACGGTCATGCAATGGTTGGATTTTCATCTAGGCTCCTTGAAATAATGTTACACTCAGATTAAATATTGAAAAAAAACGCGGTTTAAGCGTAAATTTGCTCGCAAAAGTCATAACTTGTTAAAATTAAAGGCCTTGTGCTCCTGAGTGGGGGAGGGCTCGGCTTAAGTTTTTGAGCTTTTAGCACTCTCTAGGTGTGAGTGCTGACAATATATAAAACCCTGATATCAAAAAGCAAGGTCTTCCCCGAAAAAAAATGAAAAAAACACCGAAATCACGAGAAATACTATGAAAAAAGAGGTTTTGCAGATTGAGACGTTCCCGAATCCATTCCCGGAAAGGGATTACACCATTGATATGGAGTGCCCGGAGTTCACCTGTTTATGCCCCAAAACCGGGCAACCGGACTTCGCCACCCTGTATATCAGCTATATTCCGGAGAAATTGTGCATAGAATTGAAGTCATTAAAGCTCTATCTGGTGTCATACCGGAATGAAGGAGGGTTTCACGAAAAACTGACCAATATCATTTTGGATGATCTGGTATCTGCATGTCAGCCCAGAGTAATGAAGATTGTCGGTGATTTTAATGTCCGGGGTGGAATCCACACCACGGTTACGGTGGAACACCAGGCCAAAAAATCCACCAAATAAGAGAGTCAGTAAATAAATGAGTCAGCCGCTACAACGAACTGGGGAATGTCATTCCTGTGGCGAGTGCTGTAAGACGGTCAATATGACGGTCGTTCGAGATGTGACCCTCCAGCAACATGGCAGTCTGGAAGAGTTGGAACTTTATTTGTCCTATCGGGGAATCCGGGTAGTCGGTTCGGATGAAAAGAGCAACCAGCTTCATTATTCCATGGATGTCCCATGCAGTGAACTGACACCGGATAACCAGTGCCGTGTTCACGATAGCCCTAAGAAGCCTCTCATCTGCCTGCGTTTTCCTTCCAGCAAAGAGGATGTCGAGGACACCCCGAACTGCGGCTACAACTTTCAAGCGGTGCGCCATAAGATTTCCAACCAGTGAGGAACCTTTTAACGCTTTGAGTGGGGTTGCAAAGTTTCAGGGGGAGTCGTTTGGAGGAAAAGTTACCGTGAAACAGGCACCTTGTCCGGGTTGGCTGTCGACAAGAAGGGTTCCGCCATGGTTTTCCATGATTTTCCGACAGATAGCAAGACCCATCCCGGTTCCTTCATATTCATTTCTGCCATGCAGTCTTTCAAAGGGACGAAAAATCCGATCCTTATATTTTTCATCAAAGCCGATGCCTTGGTCTTTGATGGAAATTTCCCAGCCGCCCTGTTTATTTAAGTCGCTGTGAATTTCAACTTCTGGTGGTTTGCCCTCCTCATGAAATTTGATGGCGTTGGAAAGGAGGTTTTGAAATAACTGTCTGACTTGAGTAAGGTTACCGTTGATGCTGGGGAGTGGACCCACGAAGACATTCCCATCACTTTTCTGAAGCGATAACTCCAGGTTGATGATCGTCTCTTTTAAAATCACTTGCAGGTCTATTTCTTTGAAAGGTTCTGTCTGAGTGCTGGCTCTTGAAAAAAGCAGGAGATCAGCAATTAGATTCTGCATCCTGAGCGATGTCTTTTGCATTCTCTCAAGATATTCTTTTGATTCCGGTTTCAGCCCATGATCCTGACTCGTCAGCCTTGATCCGAACGTCACAATTTTTCTTAACGGTTCCTGCAAGTCGTGAGAAGCAATGGATACAAAATCCTTCAGAGCCTGATTGCTCTTTTCCAACTCCCGGGCTTTGATTTTGAGCTGAGCTTCAGCATCCATGCGCTCCATTTCACTGGCGCACCTTGCGGAAAAAATTTTAAGGATAGAGTGATAGTGGTCATAATGAGTAATGGGTTTGTCATCCATTAAGGATATTAATCCGAAGGGTTGTTTTTCTGAATTGATCAAGGGCACGCCCAGATAGGAGTGAATATTCCAGTCGACCAGAAATTGATCATTGGGAAATTGTTTTTGTAAATCTTGTGGGTAGAAACAGGTTTTCGGCGCTAAGACTTTTTCACAAGGAGTGTCTTTTTTAGAATAAGTAAAATTCTCTATTATTTTTTCTCCATCCCAGAGAGCCACAGTTCTAATCGTTTTTGCCGATGTGTCGGCGACTTTACCTATAAAGGCATAGCGCACTCCAAAAACAGAAGCCAGATTTTGAACCAGCCTGGTGAACAATTCATTCCCTATAACCGAAGAGGTGTTTTGGCTGATACAGGACAATTGATGGTAAAAGAGGTGTACTTCTTCTTCGCTCTCCTGAAGAAACTCCTGGGTTTTCCTGTTCCCTTCAATCAATGTATTTAATCTTTTCATGGACGAATTCCGGGGAACCGGGTAATAGGCGGTGTTATCCGGTGGCGGGGGTTTTATGGGAGAAATTGTCGGGGTGAAGTTATCCTGATCGATCTTCCCAAAGACCACTGGTTTTTTAAGGGGTAGTTTTCGAATGATTCGGAATTTCGATTCTTTCGTTCTCATATTCCCCAGCCCCTCCGTAAGTCATTGTTAATATGGTCATTTTGGCGTGATCTATTATCATACACATTTTATCGGATCGCAAATAAATTTCTCTATGATCAGGGATTGAATTTCTGATAATTATTTGTAATAAAAGGCCTTCTTTTTATGTTTCTCTAGAGGTGCGCTCTAAGAAGTCTTGCTAAACTCTGTTATAATGCGGGCAAGGGGGGTTATGGAACGATTTACCGAGCATGGCAACGGGACTATTTCGGATGTTCGCACAGGGTTGATGTGGCAGGAAAGCTATGCCTATGTGGAAACGGGCAATAATATCAGTTGGTACGATGCCGAGGAATATATTGGCAAGCTAAACCGGGGAAAACTGGGGGGCTATGACGATTGGCGTCTCCCGGGTCGGCTTGAAATTCAAAGCTTGTATGAAATCGCCAAACCTTTTGAGTCCCGGGGAAAAACATTTATACTTCATATTGACCCTGTTTTTGAATTTGGGTACGGCAGTTGTTTTTGGACCAGCAAGACCCGGCTATCCGCCGCATTGGGATTCGAGTTTGACATCGGAGATATTCACTGGTATCCCAAAGGGAGTACGAAAGCTACCGTTCGGGCTGTGCGAGGCGACTGGCAACCCCGGTTACTGATCAACCACCACTAGGCGTGGGGCCAATGTGCAATGACTGTATTTGGCGAGCAAAGAGTTAGCTCGGCTTAATAAACCGTTAGGGAAAATTACAGGGTAAAAGAAATCTTCATGAATATGGAAGTGCAAAAATTTAAAGTTGAGAAAGCCAAGGCCCGTAAGCTTCGTCAGTCACAGTGGTGGCAGGCAAAAATCCAGGCAGGGGCTTGTCATTATTGCGGGGGCCGGTTTACGGCGGGAGAGCTGACGATGGACCATATTGTCCCCATTTCCCGTGGCGGGAAAAGTAACCGCGGGAACCTTGTGCCTGCATGCAAAAAATGTAATGTGAATAAAAAGTACTACACTCCGGCAGAGATCATCCTTCGTGAAAAGCTGGATCAGGATATCCAGTTTTAAACTTTAACTTCCTCCGACAATAAAACGGCTTAATTTAATCAATGCAGATTCTTTTTGATACGGATTGCCTGATTCAGGCATTGGAAAACCTGGAAAATTCAGCGGTGTTAGACCTGTGCCGCCGAGAGCGTTGCAAAGGCTGGGTTTTGTCCACCTCGGTTCCTGCTCTTTTGGCAGGGGCGGGAGAGGGAGAGGTTCAATCGCTTTTGCGAAGCCTGGCTGTTTTGACTCCCACTGCTCATGATATTGGCCTGGCTCTGGCATCTGAAAAGCCGTTTGAGGTAGCACTGGTGGCGCGTCTGGTGGAGGCAAGCGGACTAGACGCGGTGGTCACACTTTCCCCCGAAAGATTTTCTGGCATGCCGGTAAATGCCATGACCCTCGGTCAGTTACAGGAAAAACTGGATGCCCCGCCTCCCCCGGTAAAGGAAGTCCGTTTGCTGGATATCACCGCCTCCTATCACCAGATATTAACTGAGGTGGAAAAGGAAATTGCGGAGACGATTCGATCGGGACAATTTATTCTTGGTGCCAAAGTTTCCCGGATGGAAGAGAGGATGGCGACTTATTGCCAGACTAAATATGCCGTTGGTGTTTCATCCGGAACGGACGCGCTGTTGATTGCATTGATGGCTGCGGGAGTGGGTCCGGGTGATGAAGTGATCACCTCCCCCTATACTTTTTTCGCGACGGCGGGCTCCATTATTCGTGCCGGGGCCAAACCGGTTTTTGCGGATATCAATGATATTACTTTCAATATTAAACCCGAACATGTCGAGCGTTGCATTACCCCGAAGAGCAAAGCCATTATTCCGGTGCATCTTTATGGACAATGTGCGGATATGGACCCCATTCTTCAATTGGCCGAGAAACATGGTCTGCGGGTGATTGAAGATGCGGCACAGGCGATTGGCTCAGAGTACAAGAGCCGACCGGCGGGCTCGTTAGGGGATATGGGGTGCTTCTCATTTTTCCCCGCAAAAAACCTCGGCTGTTTTGGAGATGGCGGGCTGGTGACCACAAACTCTGAAGAGCTTTATAAACAATTAAAGATTCTCAGAGTGCATGGTTCGGAACCAAAATATTACCATGAAGTATTAGGCGGGAATTTTCGTCTGGACGCCCTTCAGGCCGGTGTGGTGAGTGCCAAGTTGAATTTTCTGGAAGAGTGGACGGACCAACGAAGGAAAAATGCGCAAACTTATAACCAGCTTTTCAAAGATTCCGCGATGACCCCGTTTGTCCAACTGCCCCCTGAAGTGTTTCCCCGGCATGTTTATAACCAGTATGTTCTCCGTGCAGGAAACCGCAGGGATGAACTGAGAACTTTCCTAAATGAAAACGGGATTGGGTGCGAAATCTATTATCCTATCCCGCTCCACCTGCAGGACTGTTTCAAATCACTGGGTTACAAAAGTGGTGACTTTTCTGAGTCGGAAAAAGCCGCGAAGCAAACGCTGGCACTTCCCATCTCTCATGAAGTAGATCGAAGACAGCAGGAATATGTTGTTGAAACGATCCAACGGTTTTTTCTGGGAAAGTGAACCCGATACCAGTTCAAAACAAGTGCCGAATTTCTTCCTCTGGAGGTTTTTCCCTGGGTGCATGAACCTGGTTTTCGCAAACCATAATGATGTGGAATCCCAGTTTTGTTTGGACAGGTTCCGGAAGCTTGAATTTTTCCGTTTTCATTATGATATCGATCAACTCCTGATTCATCGTTTGTGAGGCTATTTCCATTTCCTGATAAACCCAGCCCAGCGAACCGCCTAACGCCTTGCTTACGCAAATGCTGTATTTTTTAGCCAGCCGTATAAAAAATTTCTCCACTTTTTCCCAGTCATGATAAGCCTTGTCAGGGTCCTCAATTTCCAGTTGTGCCAGTTCCTTCTGGTAATCGACAAGGGTTTCCCAAATCATTTTTGCAGACTCCATGGAAGTCATGCGAATGTTTCTCACGCGATGTTCCATGGGCTTGTCGGTAGTAAAAGTCTTTTTCTTTGCGACAAAAGCCTTTTTGATTTTTGGCTTGGGTTTAGCGGGGGCTCTAGGACCGTCTTCCGCAGGTTGGCGCTCCTTTGCGGTTTTGTCCCGTTCGTAGATGGTCTTTTCGGGTTCCTGGGGTTGTTCGATTTCAGACATGGCAATCAAGGTTGTTTTGAAAATGGATTGTATCTGTGAAGTTTAATTTGAATGGGTTCATTTTTCAAGAAATATAAACTCAAGGTATTGCAGGACAGCTCCATGGGAATTGCTTCCGATGACTTCGTGGGCAGATTCTTTCACTTCCGGCAGAGCATTTTCTACAGCAATGGCGCGGCCTGCGACCTGAAACATGTCCAGATCATTTAAATAATCTCCGAATACGACAATCCGTTCCAGGGGAATCTCCAGTTTCCGGGCGAGGATTTCTAACATATTTCCTTTGCTGGCCTCCTGATGGAAGGATTGGAGCCAGTAATAACCTTTCATGGATACGTCTTCGGCAAAATATAAATTGAGATGGTCAAAATGCTTTTCCTGAAGTGACCGGTAGATGGGTTCCAGACGGTCATGTGTGTCGATCAATAAAAATCCGGAAATCTTTTCCTCTTCTTGAAACTCAAAATGTTTGACTTGGCTAAGTCTTCCGTCACCTTCCAGGCTCTTGACATAGGCCTGGGAACCGGGGTTGGTAGCGTTCTGATAATAGAGTTTATGCTTTTCTCCAAACGTATAGATAAAGGGATCGATGCCCTGGGGCAAGGCCAATTTGAGCATACTTTCTACAACTGTTTTTTCAATGGAGTGGGAATGTTCCAAAATACGCCCGTTGTTGAAATCGACGAGGTAAACACCATTGAAGAGAATGACCGGCAAGTTCAGGTTCAATCCATTTAAAATCGGGTGCGCGGAATCGTAGTTTCGGGCGGTTGCGATGGTGAAGCGCATTCCCATGTCGATCAACCGGTTGAGACGTCTCTTGTAATCTTCCGGGAATGAGCCATCGGACAGTAACAAGGTACCGTCCAGATCAGAAACATATAAAAGATCTTTATCCATGCATGAGAGCCTGCTTGTAAGGAATCGTTTTGGCAGTATACTAAATGGAGTCACTATTTGTTTAACCCATTCGTGAAAAAGGTTGATGTTCATGAAAAATAAAGGTCGGTACCTGCAATCTGCTGTTTTGGCAGTATTTTTTATTTTTTGTCCCAACAGTGAGGCCTTTGATTTTTCTGACTGGGATACTCTGGTTAAAAAATATGTTGCACCTGAAACATTGGAAGGGATTCGGCTTCACGCTGTCGATTATGCCGGTTTAAAAAAGGATACTGTCTTCTCCGGTCTGGTTGCCAGGCTGGAGGCTTACAATCCGGCGAGTTTGGAATCGCATGAGTCCAAGCTGTCTTTCTGGATCAATGTCTATAATATTCTGGCGGCAAAAATGATCACCGACCATTATCCGGTAGAGAGTATCAAGGATGTGGGAAGTTTTTTTAATCCGGTCTGGAAACGGGTGGCGGGTGCGGTGGGGGGTGAAGAGCGCACTCTCAACGATATTGAGCATGAAATTCTCAGGAAAATGAATGAGCCCCGTATTCATGTGGCCATCGTTTGCGCTTCCATCAGTTGTCCCGATCTTCGCCGGGAAGCTTATTCGGCAGGAAAGTTGAATGAGCAGTTGGACGATCAGATGGAAAAGTTTTTGCGGTCCCCGGGAAAAGGCATGAGACTGGATGAGCGGAAAAACAGGGTCTATCTTTCAGCGATATTCAAATGGTTTGCGGAGGATTTTGAGAGCCGTGGGGGTGTTCTGAAATATATTGCCCGGTATGTCAGAGCAGAGGAAAGAAAGTTTTTGAGCAATTCTGAAATTAAAATTTCTTATCTGGACTACAACTGGAAGGTGAACCGCTAGGTGCGGGCCAGTGCTTTCTCTGACTGCACAAAGAGTTGACTCGGCTTAAAGAGGGGTTCTAAATCACCCCAGCCCCTCTTTGAAAAGAGGGGTCGATTAAATCTCCCCCTTCTACGAAGGGGGTTGGGGGGATTTGGTTTTCGGTTGTTGAACTACTATCAGTCCGCGTGTTTGCGGAGAAATGTTGGAATATCAAAGTTTGAGGTCAGGCTTCCCGGGTCAGGATTTTCTTCCTTAATTGTGGAAGCCAGGGATTTTAAATGTTTGAAAGACGTTGGCCCTGAATCTTCTTCAGAGACTGTGTCTCCCCCGACCACTTTTTTCAAAGCAGGTCTTTCCGGATGTCTTATTGCTGTGTCCATATCCTCAAATCCAGTGGCGATGACAGTTACCCGCATCTCCCCTTCCATTTGCTTGTCGATCACTGCTCCGAATATGATATGAGCATCCTCATGGGCGTTTTCCTGAATCAGCATGGAAGCCTCGTTGACTTCCAGCAGGGTGAGGTCTTCACCGCCGGTGATGTTGATCAGGATTCCCTTTGCGCCGTCTACCGTTGCTTCATCCAGTAAAGGACTGGAGATGGCTTTCTGTGCCGCTTCAACAGCGCGCATATCTCCGGTGGCAGTTCCGCTACCCATCAGGGCTTTACCCATGTCACCCATAATGCATTTGACATCGGCAAAGTCGAGGTTGATAAGGCCAGGTGTTACAATCAGGTCAGAGATACTGCAGACCGCCTGTTTCAAAACATCATCTACCATTGCAAACGCACCTGTGAATGAAGTTTGCTTGCCGACATAACTGAGAAGTTTCTGGTTGGGTATGACAATCAAAGTGTCAACCGCTTCCTTGAGCTCCTGAATTCCTTCTTCTGCCTGCCTCATTCGACGTTTACCCTCAAACGCAAAGGGTTTGGTAACCACGCCTACTGTCAGGGCTCCCGCTTCCTTGGCGATACGCGCAATGATGGGTGCGGCACCGGTACCTGTTCCACCACCCATACCAGCGGTGATGAAAGCCATATCCGCACCTTCCAACATTTCGCGAATGGTCGCCTCGCTCTCTTCGGCGGCATCTCTTCCAATTTCCGGATTGGAACCTGCACCGAGGCCACGGGTCAGTTCTCCGCCAATCTGAATTTTCCCCGGGCATTCGGACTTTTCAATCGTTTGCAGATCGGTATTGGCGATAATAAACTCCACGCCACGAAGATTATCCCGGACCATGGAATTGACGGCATTATTGCCCCCCCCTCCTACACCAACGACCTTGATAGTTGCTGAGTAATCATTTTCGTTGTCAAATTCTATTAGACTCATTTTACCCTCCAGGTGTTAAAAAAATTCATCTGCCCAATCTTTCATACGTGTAAAAATTTTGTCGAACAGGTTCCTTCCTTGAAGTTCCCGGTTCTTTCCTGTCTGAAATCTTTTGGATCCGTACTGGATCAGTCCCGTACAGGTGGCATACATGGGGTTGTTCACTACATCGATCAGCCCTCCAAGACCAATGGGTGTTCCCACGCGTACGGGGGATTGGAAAACGTCCTCTGCCAATTCGGCCATGCCCTGCATGCTTGATGCTCCGCCTGTCAGGACAATTCCCGAAGAAATGATTTCCCGGTAGCCAGACTCGTTTACTTCATGATCCAGCAGTTCAAACATTTCCCGGGTTCTGGCCTCAATGATTTCGCTGAGAATCTGGCGTGGAACCGTTCGTGGTTCCCGTCCTCCGACACTCGGCGCCTCAATATTTTCCCCTTCGGAAACCAGAGGGGTGTAGGCGCATCCATAGGAATGTTTGATTTTTTCTGCTTCTGCATTTGGGGTGCGAAGGCCAATGGCGATATCATTCGTCATCTGGGCACCGGCAATAGTCAAAACTGCTGTATGTTTGATGGCTCCCTGATAAAAAATAGCCAAATCAGAAGTTCCTCCACCGATGTCAATCATGCCAACGCCTAACTCTCTTTCATCCTGAGAGAGAACGGATTCGCTGGAAGCCAGTTGCTCCAGCACAATGTCTTGAACTCCCAGACCAGCCTTATTGACACATTTGACAATGTTTTGGGCTGAAGTCACAGCGGCAGTAACGATATGAACCTTGGCTTCAAGCCGGACTCCTGCCATGCCCAGAGGAGTTTTGATTCCGTCCTGATTGTCGACAATATATTCCTGGGGAAGAACGTGTATGACTTCCCGGTCAAGAGGGATGGCAATAGCTTTAGCCGCTTCAATGACGCGGTCAATATCTGCCTGTGTGATTTCTTTTCCCTTGACCGCGATGATGCCATGACTGTTCATGCTGTTAATATGGCCTCCGGCAATACCCACAAAAACAGAATCGATTTCGCATCCCGCCATCAATTCAGCCTCCTCAACAGCACTTTTTATAGATTCCACTGTGCTGTCGATGTTTATGACTACTCCTTTGCGCAAGCCTCTTGATGGGTATTGGCCCAGTCCGATGATATCTATTTTTTCATCATCAATGACCTCTCCGATGATGCAACAGATTTTAGTCGTTCCAATATCCAGGCCGACAATATAATCATTTTTTTTGGCCATGCGTCCCATCTCCTCCTAGTTGGTTGGTGTCTTCATGGATGTTGAGTGGGCGAGGGTTCGATCCCTGACCACGACTTGATCCCTGAATGATAAGTCGATCATCTGGATTTTGGCGGTGTCATCTTCCAGAGTATCGAGGACAATCATAAGTTTTTTGAATCCTTCTGTTAGCGTCTCCATGGACATTTGGATTTGAAGATCACGGTTGCGAGTAAAAAACACGATTCTCGAGTGCCCCTTTAGTTCGGCGGTGTCCAGAGGGTTTTTTTCAAAAAAAGAAAGTTTGTTGAAATAATGCATTGTCTTGAGACTTTGAATGACACTCGCCCCGGAAAAGTTCTCAGGTTTCACACCCGGTTGTACGATCAATGGCAAATTGCGGTACTCAGGTTTTTCTTCTGACAGAACCACTCCAAAGTTATCCATCAAAAATACTTTTTCGAATTTGATTCGGGCGTAAGGAACACGTTCGATCAATTCGATTTGAATTTCCTGGGGAAATTTTCTCTGAACAGATGCGGAAAGGACCCAAGGGTGTTCCGCAAGCCTTTCGGATGCCTTGGACAGGTCATACGCAAAAAGGTTTTCCCCATGAACCTGCCCCAGCCACTCCAAAATCTGGTTTTCCTGCAGAGCCTGATTGCCGCTAAACGTGACATCAGTGACTTGAAACCGGGGATCGGAAGTCAAAAAATTATAGCTTGCATAGAATAAATAAATGACGACTCCCGCCAGAAAAAGCTTTGAGCCCAGTTCAAATAATATTCTTGCCCAGGAAAAATCGCGGCCCGATGTTTTTGCCGGTGCCTTCTTGCTCAGATCACCGCCGCGCCTTTGCTTTTTCTTTCTTTCGGAGCGAAGGTCCTCCCACGCTATAGAGGGGCTCTTTTGACCTATGATTGCAAAATCCATAACTACTCTGTGTAATCCAGTTTGGCAGTTTTTAATATTTCAACGACTAAATCATCAAACTCCAGGCCCATCTTCTGTGCCGCCATTGGCAGAAGGCTGGTGGGGGTCATCCCGGGAATGGTATTCATCTCCAGTACCTGGGGTGTTCCTTCCTGATCCAGAATGACATCCACACGCGGGAAACCTCTTCCCCGTAACACCTGGAATACCTGTTTCGCGACTTGCCTGCATCGGGCCGTTTCGTTTTCTGTAAGCTCGGCAGGGCAGACATATTCCGTTTTCCCAGAGGTGTATTTTGCCTCGTAATCATAGAAGCCGGACTTGGGACGGATATGAACAATAGGCATGGGTTCCATTTCATTCATTCCAATTGCCAGAAGTTTTCCTGCAATAAACTTTTCAACAATGACTTCTTCCGAATAAGCGAATGCGGTTTCCAATGCAGGTTCCCATTCGCTTTCATTCTCGACGATGGTTATCCCCAGGCTCGATCCCTGATTGGTTGGCTTGACGACTACAGGAAGATCCAGAGTCCGGCATATTTTTTGGTTTCTATAGAACACTTCGTAATCGGCTGTGGGTATTCCATGAAATTTTAAAATCTCTTTGGATTTTAATTTGTCATAAGCCAGGGCACTGCCCATGACTCCTGATGCTGTGTAAGGAATTTTGAAATATTCAAGTAGACCTTGAATGCATCCGTCTTCCCCAAAGGTCCCATGCAAGGCGATGAAAGCCAGGTCAATCGGGTTCGACTGTAGCGTTTTCCCAATGTTATGGTCGACTTGAATCGGCACAACGATCAATCCTTTCCTTTTGATGGCCGCAATCACCGAGTTTCCGGTGACGATTGAGACATCCCGCTCGGGGGAGAGTCCTCCCATGAGCACTCCAATAGTTTTATCTTTTAAATTATCCAAAATCCTTGTTACAAATTCCCTTTAAGAAGGTCCGCCCCGGCCCTTGGCCAAAAGGGCCGGAGAATAAACAAAGGAAGGAGGGATACCTTTGTCGCGGACCAATTTAATATTTTTGAGCCTCTTTTTTACTTCGCCAGTTCATTCACCTGCGGTGACAACTTCGGTTTGTAATTCAATGCCTGTTTTTTTCTTAACTTCTTCTTGAATATGCTCAATCAAACGGGTCACATCGTTAGCTGTGGCTCCGCCTTTGTTGACAATAAAATTTGCGTGTTTGAGCGAAACCCCGGCATTGCCAAGAGAAAGTCCTTTGAGTCCCAGGGATTCGATCAGCCTTCCTGCTTTATCCCCTTCAGGATTTTTGAAAACGGAACCCGAGTTGGGAATGGTTAATGGCTGAGTTCGTGCCCTGCGCGAGAGATGCTGGTCCATCGCGTTTTGAATATCAGGGCGATTCCCTTCTTCGAGTTCCAGCTCTGCTTCAATAATGATTCCTTCGCCATTTGGGAAAATGGTTTTTCTGTATTCGAAGGTAAGCTCATCGCGCTTCAAGGTCTGGATTTCCCCGTCCGGGTTGAGCAGGGTTACACTGCGAAGAACCTGACCAATTTCGGTGCCTTCTGCTCCGGCATTCATGACGATGGCTCCACCCAACGATCCTGGAATACCTACCAACTGCTCGATCCCAGTCAGGGAATAGCGAGCCGCGTGTTTGGCGAGGTAGGACATCTTCACTCCGGCCCCTGCCTTGATCACTGCCCGCCGGTTTCCGGTTTCCTTGCGGAAGAACAGGGGACGTTTGATATCTTTAAACTGATCCTTTAAAGAGACAACGATTCCTCGTATTCCACGGTCGCTGACAAGCAAATTGGTTCCCTCGCCTAGAATGAAAAGAGGCTGAGACCCTTTATTCTTCAAAATCGTTTGAATGTCGCGGACATCTTCAGGGAAAATCAATACATCCGCAGGGCCTCCGATTTGAATAGAAGTGTAGGGGGCCAGAATTTCATTTTTAAGAATGTTGCCTTTAATTTTGTGTAACCAGGGAAAAGAATGGCTCATAGTTTTACTCTGATGAATTTTTTGACCCAGAACGGTTTTGGGGTACTCCATTCTGGTCTTGAGGTTAAACTCACTTCCTGTTCCAGAATGCGCTATGTGAATCAATCGGCGTTTCCAAGCTTCGTTAAGCATAGATGATGGTCCTCTCCTATTTGAAAACGATCAATCGTTAAACCGGGATGCGAGCTTGTGGCTCAATTCCCCGATATTCCCTGCGCCGAGAGTCATGACGATGTCCCCCGGTTTAAGGATTTTTTGTAAATGTGGGATCACGGATTCCGTGCCCCCGATATATTCCACATTTTTATGTCCGAACTCTTTCACACCTTCCGCGATTCTCTGGGAATCGATGCCTTCTTCCGCTTTTTCACCGGCTGAATAAATATCAAGCAGAAGCAGTTGATCGGCATCGTTGAAAGAGGAGAAAAAACTTTCCATGAGGTATTTCGTGCGTGAATAACGGTGAGGCTGGAAAATGATGACGAGCCTTCGATCCGGCCAAACTTCTTTTGCCGTTGACAGGGTGGCCTGGATTTCGGCTGGATGGTGGCCGTAATCGTCAACAATTATCAAAGACTCGGATTGTTTGAGAATTTCAAACCTTCTCTGTACTCCCGTAAAAGTTTTCAGCGATTCAGCTATAGTTGGGAAATCCATGTTCAATTCCATCCCAACTGCAACAGCCGCAAGGGTGTTGCACACATTGTGTCGCCCCAAAGCCCCGGATAATATTTTCCCCAGTTTTTTCCCTTGGTGATAAACCGTGAAATAGGTTTGTAATCCTTCCACGGAGATACTGCGGGCGGTGTAATCGGCCTGGGATTTCAAACCATAGGTAATGGTGCGTTTCTCAATTCTAGGAAGCAGAGATTGGAGATTGGCATCATCCAGGCACAGGACCGCGGCACCATAGAAAGGAATTTTGTTGAGAAATTGCAGAAATGTGGATTTCATATTCTCCATTGTTCGGTAAAAATCCATATGCTCTTCGTCAAGGGTTGTGACCACCGCAAGTGTGGGAGAAAGCTTGAGAAAAGAACCATCACTTTCATCCGCTTCGGCAATGAGGTACTGACTCTGGCCGAGTTTGGCGTGTCCACCCATATTCTTGATTCTTCCGCCAATCACCACTGTAGGGTCAAGGTCTCCGGAGGCCAGAACCGTGGCGACCAGCGATGTGGTTGTGGTTTTTCCATGCGTGCCCGCAATGGCAATGCCATATTTCATTCGCATAAGTTCTGCCAACATTTCAGCCCTGGGAATGACCGGGATGGATTGCTCCCGGGCGGCTTGTACCTCTGCGTTGTCATCGCCGATAGCGCTGGATACAACAACAACGTGTTTGCCCATGACATTTTCCGCGTTGTGCTCGTGGCAGATGTCAGCTCCCAAGGTCTTCAGGTGATCGGTAACCCGGTTCGAAGAAGGATCAGAACCGCTTACCTCGTACTCCTGATTGATGAGAACTTCAGCGATTCCGCTCATTCCCGATCCTCCGATCCCGATAAAATGGATCCGTTGTATTTTTCCTAAAAACATGACAGAACATAATTCCCTTGTGTTTTTCCGGCATGGCCGGATTTCGGAGTTGCGTCTTCCAGTAACTCCATGCAGATCTGGCGAACTTTTTCCGTAGCATCCCGGTTGCCCAACTGATAGCTGTTTTCTTCCATTTCCTCCATTCGTTCTGGATTGTCCATAGCGTGAAGAATGGATTGAGCAATACGCGGGCCTGACAATTCCTGGTCGAGTACCAACTCACCGGCATCGGCGGCATCCAGCACACGGGCATTTTTTTCCTGATGATTATGAGCCGCATGAGGATATGGAATTAGGACGGATACTTTTCCGCAAGCGGTCACTTCCGCCAGGGTCGTGGCACCTGCCCGGCAAACTACCAGGGAGGCTTTACGGTATTGCTCCGCCATGCCATCGATAAACGGCCTGACATCATGAGAGAGACCGCTGTTTTCATATTCGCGTTTCACCATTTCGAAATCGCTTTCACCTGTCTGATGGGTGATATGAATATTTCCTTTTTTGGAAGCAAGAGATTCCAATGCTTCCACCATGGCTACATTGATGGAGTGAGCCCCTTGACTGCCTCCCAGGACCAGCACGCGAAAGAGTCCTCGTGGCCCTTTGGGAAATGATTCCCGAGGCTGGCAGAATTCTTCTCGAATCATGTTCCCTGTTAGCTCGACTTTATCCTTGGAAAAGAACTTCGCCGATTCCTTGAATGAAACCGCGACCTTGTCGGCGACCTTTCCCAGCCATTTATTGGTGAGCCCGGGAATAGAGTTCTGCTCATGAATAAGAATGGGAATCCGCAGTATCCAGGCGGAAAGAACCAGAGGCCCTGATACGTATCCGCCTACACCTACCACCAGGTCAGGCCGCTTCCTGATCAGGAAACACATGGACTGAGCGGTGCCCACCGGCAACTTGGCCCAGGACATCCAGCGGGTGAGGCGTTTTTTACCAAGCAAACCTGCTGAGAGAATGGTTTTCAATTCAAATCCTTCGCGGGGAAGAACTTTTGCCTCGAGACCTTGTTGGGTTCCCACAAATGAAATTTCGATATTCATATCTTGCCTCGTTAGCGCTTTAGCTAAAGCGATTCCTGGGTAAAGATGGCCACCTGTGCCACCACCGGCTATGACAACTCGTTTTCGCATTCAATCGTTATCAATGTTTTATCGTTTGCTCTGAAATATTCAGCAGAATGCCTACTGAAAGCATAGTGATTAACATTGACGACCCACCCATGCTGATGAAGGGCAGGGTTAATCCCTTTGTTGGAAGAAGCCCTACGGTCACTCCCAGATTGATAAAAGCCTGAAACCCGATCAAAAGGGTCAAGCCGGTTGCCAAATGAGTTCCAAACGGGTCTTTGGCTCGACAAGCGGTGACGAAACCTCTCCAGATCAATATTGAAAACAGGAGAACGATCGCCGTTGTTCCCAAAAACCCCAGCTCCTCCCCGATGACAGAAAAAATAAAATCTGTGTGAGCTTCGGGAAGATAAAAAAGTTTTTGATGGCTGGCTCCCAACCCGGTTCCCCAGTACCCTCCACGGCCAAAAGCGTAAAAAGACTGGATGGCTTGAAACCCTGCATTTGAAGGGTCTTGCCAGGGATCGAGAAAAGCGATAATCCTTCGGGTGCGGTACTCCGCACTCAGGATTGCTGATGCTATGAATGGAATCAGCGCAAGTACGGAAAGAAACAGAAACTTTTTTCTTAGACCGGCGACAAAAAGCATCGTGAAGGTAACCATGCAAATAATTACGGCGGTGCCAAAATCGGGTTGAAATAAAATCGGAATAAAAAAGAAACCCAGGACGACCAGATTGGGAAGGTAGCCGTAAGCGAAGTCCCTCAGCTTGTCGGCTCTTTTGACCAGAGATTTGGCGATAAAAAGAACGAGGGTAAACTTTGCCAGTTCCGAGGGCTGAAAAGAAAATCCCCCCAGGGTCAGCCATCTTCGCGCTCCACCGACCTCTTTGCTGACTTGCGGAAACATAACGGCAAGCAGAAGCAGAAAAGTCGCCAGCATGATGGGGTAGGTGTGCTGTTGCAATTTGCGGTAGTCCATTCTTTTGACTACAAGCAGAACCCCTGTTCCCAGAAGGCACCAGACAGCCTGGCGTTTGAGAAAATAATAGGAGTCGTTGTATTTTTCCAGGGCGTACACAGCGCTTGAGCTGAAAACCATAACGATGCCCACCAGAACCAGAACGGCCACGGTGATGCCCATTAACGAATCCGAATGTTTTTCCTGAGATGCGGTCAAAATCCATTATCCTTCCAGGTTTTTAACGATCGTTTTAAAACGGTTTCCCCGGTCCTCGTAATCTTTAAACATGTCAAAACTTGCGCAGGCTGGTGAGAGGAGAACAACATCCCCCTCTTCAGCTTTTACTTTTGCCAAACGAACTGCCTCTTCCAAGCTATCGCTTTCTTCATAACCAAAGGAGCCGTTCAGAATCCCTTTAAACTTGTCGCGGGTCTCGCCGATGAGAACCAGGTGTTTGACTTTTTCTTTCATCAGGCTCTTTAAAGGGGAAAAGTCTGTTTCTTTATCCTTGCCTCCCGCGATGAGAATGATGGGGCGGTCAAAAGTGTTCAATGATTTGCAAACAGAGCCTACGTTGGTCCCCTTGGAATCGTTGACGAAATCGACACCATTCAGGGTGCGGACCCATTCCAGTCGATGCTCAAGGACCGTGAAATTTTTCAGAGCCTGTAGAATGACTTCTTGCGATACATCGAGAAGTAAAGCAACGGCAATGGCGGGAAGAATATTTTCGGCCTGCCACTGCACTCCTTTGGGTAACGATTCAAGGGATACCATTTCCCTGTCGTTGTTTTGAAAGCGGGCGATAATTTTGTTCCCACGCAAAAAGATTCCTTTATCAAGCTCAGTTTGAGTGCTGAATAAAATACGCTCAGCCGGACAGTCTTTCCCAAGGTTTCGGGTATTGGGGTCATCCTGGTTCAGTATCAAAAAATCATTTTGAGTCTGGTTGGCAAATATTTTTTCTTTCAGCTCAACATAGGTTTTAAAATCTTTATGCCGGTCCATGTGGTCCGGGCTGATATTCAGAATGACTGAAACCATCGGGTGAAGTCCTGATGTGGCTTCCATTTGAAAGCTGGAAAGCTCGAGAACTCTGTAGTCGGCATCACCCTGATCTAACAGGGAAATGAACGGAGTCCCCAGGTTTCCTCCTGCATGTGCGGTTTTCCCGGACTGGCTGATAATTTCAGCGATCAGGCTGGTGCAGGTGGATTTGCCGTTAGTTCCGGTGATGGCAATGATCGGAACAGTATTGAACCGGCTCGCCAACTCAATTTCGCTGATGATTTCGATTTTTTCCCGTTTGGTGTTTTCAAGAAACGGTGAGTGAATATCCACTCCCGGACTCAATACAACCAGTTCCGTGTCAGCAGGCGGTGCAGGGTTTTCAAAACGAGTTTTCACATCAGTACGCAATTGTTTCAGGGGCTCTAATAATTGTTCGCGAGGCTTGCTGTCTGTCACCGTGACACGGGCTCCCTGCCGGGAAAGAAAATTAGCCACGGCGATGCCCGTTTTGCCAAGTCCGATTACGCATAGAATTTTGTTTTTAAGTTCCATCATTACCTGAGCTTCAGGGTGCTGAGACTGATCATGGCTAGAATCACCGCGACAATCCAAAATCGCACAATGACCTTGGGTTCCGACCAGCCCAACGCCTCAAAATGGTGATGAAGCGGAGCCATTCTGAAAACACGTTTTCCACCTGAGTATTTGAAATAACCGACCTGAATGATGACGGACAGTGCTTCAATCACGAAAACACCGCCAACAAGAATCAGCAGGAGTTCATGCTTGACGATCACCGCAATGGTGCCCAGCAATCCTCCGAGAGATAAGGACCCTACATCTCCCATAAATATTTGCGCGGGATAGGAGTTGTACCAAAGGAAACCCAGGCTGGCCCCCATAACTGCGGAACTGGCGATGGCGATTTCTCCCGCATCTTTGATGTGCTGAATACGAAGGTATTCTGAAAAATTAAAGTGACCGCAGATATAAACGATGCCGGTATAAGTAAGGGTAGCGATGATAATGGGGCCGATCGCCAACCCATCCAACCCGTCTGTCAGGTTGACAGCGTTGGAAGTTCCTACCACTATGAAAACAATAAAAAGCAGGTATCCGGCTCCCAGGTCAGGCTGGAACCCTTTAAAGAAGGGGACCGACAAGCGTGTAGCATATTCTGTGCGGGTCGGATCAAAATACAGCAGGTAAATTCCAACACCCAGACTTAGCAAGACCTGAAGCAAAATCTTTTCTTTTGCGCTGATACCTTTCCCCCTTCTTAATTTCAGGAGATCGTCACGGAACCCGATAGCTCCAAAACCAAGAGCGGAAAGCAGGACAAGCCAGATATAATGATTGCTCAAATCAGCCCATAGCAGGGTAGAGCACCCGAATGTTGCCAGAATAAGCAGTCCGCCCATCGTCGGAGTTCCAGACTTGGAGCTATGGTGCTGGGGTCCGTCGCTACGGATTTTTTCCTGTATCTGGAATTTCTGCAAAATGCGAATCATCAGGCCGCCCAGAACAAGACTCAATCCCAATGCCGTGATTCCGGAATAGGCTGACCGGAAGGTGATGTACTTAAAGACATTGAATATTGAATAGTCCGAACTGAGCGGATAAAAAAAGTGATAAAACATTTTTAATTATTGCTCGCGATAAAAATTTGTAATATTTTTTCTATTGCGGCTCCTCGTGAGCCCTTGAACATCACACAGTCCTTAATCTTTGCTTCCTGAATTAAAAACTCAGCCGCCTCCTGATGGTCGGCAAATTCCAGAATTTGAATTTTTTCCCCTGCAAGGGCTTGAGCGCTTTTCGCTGACAAACCTGCCAACTTTCCCACTGCGACCAGAATGTTTGTTTTGGATTGGGCGATTTCTTCCCCCAAATTTTTATGTGCGGGGATAGACCGGTCCCCTAACTCGAGCATGTCCCCGATAACGAAAATCCGTCGACCCTGGGTTTTAAAGTTGTCCAGAGTTTTCAAGGCTTCGGTCATGGACCGGGGATTGGCGTTGTAAGCATCATTTATAAGATCGATTCCCCTATGCTGAAGTTGCTCATTACGTTGGGACATGCGCTGGTAATTTTCCAATCCGCGGGTCATGGTTTCTTCCTGAATCCCCATGGAATAACCGGTTGCCAGTGCGGCGAGGGTGTTATAAATATTGCAGTAGCCAAGATAGGGAAGGCGAATGGAAAGAGTTTTGTCGAAGAGCTTGACCTTGAATTGAAACCCCTGGTTGTCCTTGCTTTCTATTTCGCTTGCTCGCACATCCGCAGGCTGGTCGATGCCGAAGGTGACAGTCCTGGCGCGAAGCGACCGGGCCAGTTCCAGAACCAGCGGATCATCGGCGTTGACAATGGCTGTGCCCTTTTCCGTCAACGAGTCAAACAACTCTCCTTTTGCGGACTGAATATCTTTAAGGTTTTTCAATTGCACCAGATGTCCTTCGGAAATATTGGTGATCACGCCAATATCCGGTTGTGCGATCTCTGCCAGTCTTTTGATCTCACCCATCGCGCTCATGCCCATTTCAAGAACTCCCACTTCATGAGAGGATTCCCTCTTCAGAAGAGTCAGAGGCAGGCCAATATGGTTGTTCAGGTTGCCCTGAGTCTTCAAGGTCTTGAACTTGGTTGCCAATATTGAAGCGATCATTTCCTTGGTGGTCGACTTCCCATTTGTCCCGGTAACGGCAACGACCTTGAATGGAAACCGTTTTCTCTGAAAACCCGCCAAATCCTGCAAGGCTTTAAGTGTGTCCGGGACCTGGATCACAAATGGTTTCTCTGCAACACGGCCGGTTTCACCGGGTAATTTTTCAGGGTCAGACAGAATGATTCCTCCAGCCCCTTTATCAATCGCGTCAGCAAGAAAATTATGTCCGTCAAAACGCTCTCCCTTAACGCAAACGAATAACTCCCCCTTCGAGACCGTCCGGGAATTTATGGATACTCCCTTAAACAGACAATCAAGGTCTCCATGCAGGAGCTGTCCTTTAATGGCGTTGAGACAATCTTGTGCTTGACCTTGCATCAATGCGTCCTTAAAGCAGAACGGGCGACTTCCCGATCATCAAAGTGAATAGTTTCTGTCCCCAGAATCTGATAATCCTCATGACCTTTTCCCGCAATGAGAACAAGGTCGTTTTTATCGGCGAGATGGATGGCGTGTTCAATAGCCTCTTGCCGATTAATAATAGCTGTATAGTTGCTACCCTCTTTTGCAGAAGAAGGGAGGCCTCGAAGAATGTCTTCAATGATCTGTCCCGGGTCTTCTGATCTTGGGTTGTCAGAGGTGATGACGGAATAATCCGCTTCACTTAAAACGGCTTGCCCCATGGTTTTTCTTTTTCCCTTGTCGCGATCGCCGCCACAACCAAACACCACAATCAATTTGCCTTCTGTAAAAGCTTTTGCCGCAGAGATTGCGTTGGATAGCGCGTCATCGGTATGCGCGTAATCCACCAGCACAGAAATCCCCTGGCTGTTTTCGATGCGTTCGAACCGGCCAGGGATAGGCTGGACCTGGCGAAGTACTTCCTGGACCCTTCCGAGCGAAATACCCTGAACCATAGCGCCTGCCACAGCAGAGAGAAGGTTGTAGACATTGTGTCGTCCGAGCAGATTGGAGACGATTTCTTCCGTCCCAAAAGGAGTTTTCAGGGTAAATTGGCAACCCGATTTTGTGAGCGTAATGTCTTCAGCCTTGAAATCCGCATTGCTGTCAATGCCCGTGGTGACGGAACCCGCTTTAAATTCACGAAAAAATTCTTGCCCGACTGTATCGTCAATATTAAAAATTCGATGTTGTACCCGGTTTTCCAGGAAAAGTTTTTTCTTGGCATTTTTGTAGTGCTCCATATCGCCATGAAAATCCAAATGATCGCGGCTCAGGTTGGTAAAAATACCCGCCTTGAAACGCATGTCATGAACACGGCTTTGGTGCAGAGCGTGGGAAGAGACTTCCAGGAAACACTTTTCAATTTTTTCTTCGATCATTTCATCCAGCATCCGGTTTAAGTCCAGAGACTCTGGTGTTGTAACAGGGGCTGGAAATTTTTTGCCGTCGTAATGGTAATCGATGGTGCCTATAACCCCGATTTTCTCCGTCCTGAATAAAGCTTCAAGAATATAGGATGTGGTGGTTTTCCCGTTTGTCCCGGTAATTCCCGTTAAGGCTAATCGTTCTGAAGGGTTGCTGTAAAAATTGGCGCTGACGATAGAAAGCGCTTTTCGGGAATCTTCGACATGTAAGGCTGTGATGTCGCGCGACCCCAGGCCAAGTCCGTTCAGGGAATCGAGAGGCATTTGTGTAATGAATGCCGATGCCCCCTGGGCGATCGCATCTTTTATGAAAGCACCTCCATCCAGGTTTCCTCCCGGTATGGCCACAAACAAGCTGTCTGGGCCCACCTTCCTGGAGTCGTAGGCGACTTCACGAACTGCCCGGTCCATGGTTCCCCGAGTATCACTAACGGGCAAGCCCATGACCAAATGCGAAAGTTTTGTATTGTCAGTCACGTTTAGATAACCACTTTCAAGATACGAGTTTGTCGAAATTGTTGTTTGCATCATGCTCGATCAAGAATAAAAACACGTTCTTTGCTTGACGGAACGTCTAAATAACGCAGCGTCTTTTTTGCTATTTGTCGAAATACCGGTGCGGCTACAACACTTCCCCAATGCAACCCCTTGGGATTGTCGATCATTACCAAAATCACAAGACGCGGAGAATCTGCCGGAGCAAAACCAATAAAAGAGGAAATGAATTCTGTCTTGGAGTAGGACTTGGTCTCCATGTTGTATTTCTGCGCTGTTCCGGTTTTTCCTGCCACGTCAAATCCTTCAATTGCCGCTTTTTTCCCGGTACCGGTTTTCACTACTGACTTAAGAACCTCGACCAGTTGGCGGCTGGTTTTTTCGGAAATGACCCGCCGGATTTTTTTAGGCTTGAATTGTTCCATTACCTCGCCGTTTTTAATCAATGCGCGGGTGATATGAGGCGCCATAAGGTTTCCGCCGTTAGCAATTGCCGACAAGGCACTGACCATTTGTATAGGAGTGACAGCGATCTCGTGCCCAAAAGAAATGGAAGCGAGAGACATAGCGTCCCAGTTTTCCTGGCTCTTGAGTTGCCCTGCAGATTCACCGGGTAAGGACAAACCAGACTTTTCACCGAATCCAAATTTTCGGATGTAGTCATAAAAAGGTTTTTTACCAACCTGTTGGGCAATTTTGATTGCGCCGATATTGCTGGACTTGGCAATGATGTCACGCATGGTCAGCCAGCCGAACTTGTGATCGGAAGCCTCCCCGATTTGGACTTTTCCGATTTTCATTTTCCCGTTCTCACAAAAGAAAATATCCTGCGGTCGTGCCAACCCTTTATCCAGGGCCGCGGCGGCAACAATGGGCTTGAAAATCGATCCAGGCTCGTAAGAGCTGGCGATAATATTGTTTTTCCAGACCTGGGAGGGGAACGCCCCGTAATGGTTTGGGTTGAACTGGGGAACATTGGCCATCGCATAAATTTCCCCTGTGTGAGGATTCATGACCACGGCCATCCCCGAGTCCGCTTTAAAACGCTCGACCTGTTTCTTTAAGTGGTATTCAGTGGTGAACTGAATAACCTCATCCAAGGTGAGAACCAGGTCATAACTTCTGGGCCTGGAGTTATGTAATCCTTCGAGAGACTGAATATTTCTTCCACGCGCATCACGTTCCGTAACCTGTCTGACGGTAATGCCCTTGAGCTTGGACTGGTAGGCATGCTCAATGCCGGCAAGACCTTGATTGTCCATGCCGACAAACCCGAGAGCACTTGCCGCAAGCTCCCGCTTAGGATAAAACCTTTTTTGCTCGGATACATACCCCACGCCTGACAGTCCCGCTTGTTTCAGCCGGGCAATTTCATTGAGAGGACATTTTCGCTTGATCCATACAAAATGTTTTTTAGATGAAATCTTTTTGTATACCTGATCCTGATTCAGTTTCAGCGTTTCCGAGAGAATGCGGGCGGCGGATTTTCGGTCCATTATTTCCGCAGGGTTTACATAAACCGATTCCACTTCGACATTGCGCGCGAGTTCGTTCAAGTTGCGGTCATAGATTACCCCGCGTCCGAAATGTGTCTTAACCGTACTCAGGTACTGTTTTTCGGATTGCGCTACAAGAGTGTCATGCTGAACGATCTGCAGAAAAGCGAGTCGGGCGATCAGGGCCACTCCAAACAGGAAGAGCAAAAACGAGATAATCTTCAGCCGGGTATTGATGCCGTCTCGAAACGTTCCCGTATTTTGTTTGTTTTGTTTTGCCATGACTGTTACTTAAGGAAAATGGTGGTCACTTTACCCGCATCGGGTTCTTTCATTCCCACCTCGTTTTTAGCGAGAAGGTAAATGCGATCCAGGGATCGCAGGCTTTCGCGCTCAAGGTTGAGCAGGTGGTTTTCTTTCAACAGCTCTCTATGCTCTTTGGCCATATCCTGATATTCATAGGCCAGTTTGATTTTCTTGACATTAGGCCAAACCAAAGCCAATGCCCCGAGCATGAACAGGATGGAGATCGAAATAACCATCCAGAAATCTTTATAGGAAACATGGAGCCAGCCTTGGATAAGCTTGCGCGCTCCATCAAACATAAATTCTTTCCGCGACCCTCAATTTCGCGCTTACCGATCTCGGGTTTCGCTCTACCTCTTCTTCTGAAGGCACAATGGGTTTGCGAGTCAAAATTTTTAAAGTCTGCTTTCTCCCACAAACACACATTGGTATTTTTGGGGGACAGGAACACCCCTTCTGCTCATCCCGGAAAAACGTTTTCACAATCCTGTCTTCCAGAGAGTGAAACGAAATCACTGCCATGCGGGCGGTTGAACTGAGCAGGCCGATTGCATCCTGCAAAGCGAATTTCAATTGCTCCAGTTCATCATTGACAGCTATTCTCAGAGCCTGAAACGTTCTTGTCGCAGGATGGATCCGTGTATGACGGGGCGATATCACCGCCTTTGCTACGATTCTGGAAAGCTGGCCGGTTGTGGTGATGGGACGCTCTGCCTGTTCTTTGCGAATTGCGCGGACGACTCGCTTTGCGTAACGCTCTTCGCCAAAATTTTTAATAATGGCTACCAATTCCGCATCAGAAAGTTTTTCCAAAAGATCGGCGGCTGAAGTTTTCTGGGAGGAGTCCATCCGCATATCAAGCGGGCCATCATGTTGGATGCTGAAGCCGCGCCCGGGCGTGTCTAACTGAGGCGAAGAAACCCCCAGGTCCATCAACAGTCCAGTTACACGGCTGATTCCATTTTGATCCGCAAGGCTTTTAAGGTCTCCCAGGTTGCCATGGGCCAGAGTCACCCTGTCTTGAAAAGGGGACAACCTTTCCCTGGCGCGCTCTATAGCGGAGCGATCCCGGTCGATTGCAAAAACCCGGATTTCGGGTGCGGTGTTTTTAAGGATGAATTCCGTATGGCCTCCATCCCCGAGTGTGCCATCCACGATTACACCCTCCATGTGAACATTCAGGTAATGAAGCACTTCGTTTTTCATTACCGATTCGTGGTACGCTGGCATGATATTTTTGGCTACTCCATAGGTGGCTTATGTCGATGGAATGTTCTTACCTTTACGCTTCCCCCTGCTCGGACCATTGCTCTGGGGACCAGACCTCAAAGGTTTTAGACATCCCAACCAGAATGGCTTCTTTATTCAACCCCGCAACTTCTCTTTGGTTGGCAGGGAGTAATATTTTTCCAGATTTCATTTCGCACTCCGTGGCTCTGGAATAAAACTCACGCAGTCGGTTTCGGTCGGTTTTATCGAAAGCATTTAAGTCACTCAACTTTGTCTCGTTTTCAGACCATTCTTTCTGGGGAAAGACGACCAGATAATGGTCCATGACACATACCACCAGTTGTGGGCCAAACTGTTCCAATGCATGGCGAAACTTCGCCGGCACATTGAAACGGCCTTTGTCGTCCAGGCTGATGTTGTAGGTACCTAAAAAACTGTTCATTAACTGAATTCACCCGATTTGCATGACTCTGACAGAAAGTTACATTTTGAGACACTTTCGTACACAATCCTAACATAACCCGACAAACTGTCAACAGAAAAGGAGGAAAAATTACTGAAAATCTGTGTCGGGGAAAAAGGGCTAACTTTTTATGTAAACAGGGGTTGGTCGGTTCCGGCTAGGGGGAAAATGCAGTTTTTTTGTAGCCAAGGCCAAAACCAGGTCGTGACACCGCTATTATCGGAACCGGCTACAGGGGTTATTTTAATGCGGAATACAATGAAGACGGGAAGCCAGGCTGGAAAAAGCGGCTGTTGGAGTTGGTACCATATATACACGATTCCTGTCTCATGAATTTGAGGGCTCGAATTATTTATCTCTTTCCTTTTCAATGGATTTGCTTTGACAAGGCCAAATTCTGGGTGCTACTATGAAAAAAGACTCAAAAAGGTAATAAAATTTTTTAGCCAGAGGGTGTGGGCCGGTTATGAATCAGAAAAAAGTAAAATTTTTGGTGGGTAGTCTGCTAATTGTGGGAGCCATCGGTTATTTGATAACCATGGGGATCAGCAATACTTCGCAGTATTTTTTCACTGTGGATGAATTGATGAGCCAGAAGGTCTCTTTTGCTGGTACGGGAATGAAGGTGAAAGGGAATGTGGTGAATGGTTCTATTCAACGGGATCCCAATGATTATTTAAATGTGAACTTTTCGATCGAGGAGAAGAATGCCTCGTTACAGGTATCTTATCAAGGGGTGACGCCGGATATGTTTATAGATGGCGGTGAGGTTGTGGTTGAGGGGACTTTGGGAAAAGACGGAGTTTTTCACGCCAACACTTTATTGACCAGTTGCCCATCAAAATATGAAGCTGAAAAAGAGGCTGGAAAGATGCACCCGGGAAAATTTCCTGAAGCTGATAAGTACCAGGAGCCGGGCCTCAATAAAGCGGAAGCCTTGCCGAAAACAACGATCTAGACCTTCCCTGTAAAAATCAAGCAACCCAGCCATCCCGCGTTAGAACGGGGGCGTTTGTATAGAGACCCATGAACGATATTGGTGAGTTTACATTACTATTGGCCTTGGCAACGGCCCTCTATGGTTGTGTTGCCTATGTTATGTCAGCCCGTGGAAACCGCATCGACCTTTATCTTAGTGCGGACAAAACTCCATTTATTGTATGGGTGTGCGTTACCATTTCTTCCATATGTTTGTGGAGGGCTTTTCTCACCGATGACTTCAGTCTGCAATATGTCTGGGCCTACTCCAACATTGAGCTCGACACGTTTTATAAAGTCTCCTCGTTTTGGGGCGGACAAAAAGGTTCCCTTCTTTTTTGGGCCCTGCTTCTCAGCACATACATGCTCGTGGTTTGTTTCCAGAACCGGAAAAAAAACCTTCGAGTGGTTCCCTATGCGATGGCGGTCATGCTTGTCGTCCTCATTTTTTTTCTTTTCCTGATCAATTTTTCGACCAACCCCTTTGAACGCATCCCTCTGCCTCCTGAAGACGGGCGGGGTTTGAATCCGCTCCTGCAAAACTACTGGATGGTGATTCACCCGCCAACATTGTATTTGGGATATGTGGGTTTTACGGTTCCTTTTGCGTTTGCGGTGGCGGCCCTGATCAGTAAGGACTTAGATGACGGCTGGATTCGCATGACCCGAAAGTGGACTTTGATCTCCTGGTTTTTTCTTTGCATGGGCAATTTGTTTGGAGCTTCCTGGGCTTACGTGGAACTGGGCTGGGGCGGGTACTGGGCCTGGGACCCTGTTGAGAACGCCGCGTTCATGCCTTTGCTGATTGCCACCGCTTATTTGCATTCGGTGATGATTCAGGAAAAAAAGGACATGATGAAAGTCTGGAACATGAGCCTGATTCTTCTGACTTTCGTGATGACTCTTTTTGGGACGTTCATCACCCGGAGCGGCCTCATCCAATCGGTTCATACCTTTGATGAAGCAACATTGGGATATTATTTTCTGGCATTTCTGTTCGTGATTATTGCCGCTTGTATTGGATTGATTCTTGTGCGGCTCCCTCTGTTAAAGAGCGCGAACGAGTTGGATTCTTTTTTGTCCCGCGAGAGCAGTTTTTTGTTTAACAATCTGGTTTTGTTGGGAATTGCTTTTGCAACTTTCTGGGGAACGATTTTTCCGATTATTTCAGAAGCCGTACGAGGTGTGAAGATTACGGTTGGGCCGCCATTCTATAATCAGGTCAACGTGCCCATTGGGCTTGCGCTTTTGGCGCTTATTGGCATTGGTCCTGTGATCGCCTGGCGCCGGGCCACATTTTCAAACCTGAAAAAGAACTTTTTAAAACCTGTCCTCGCTGGCATTATTGCGGCAGTGGCGTTGTTCCCGGTTATTCCGTTGGGAAGCAGAACCGAGATTTATACTTATGTTACGTTTGTGCTTTGTGTTTTTGTGTTGACCAGTATCTTAACTGAATTTTACAAGGGAATGGTTTCGAGAATGGGTTTGCATGATGAGTCTGCTGTTGGGGCGTTGGCAACCGTGACCTGGCGCAACAAGAGGCGTTATGGCGGTTACATTGTTCATATTGGCGTGGTGTTGATTTTTGCTGGCATTGCCGGATCGCAGGCTTATGGAACTCATACGGAAAAACATCTGAAAATAGGCGAATCCTTTGAGATAAGGGGATACACTATTACCTATGAAAAACTGGTCGCGGTGGAAGCCACGAACATCAAAACCCGAATCATTGCCCAGCTTGCGGTAGAGCGTGACGGCAAACGATATTGGACGGGCCATCCTGAAAAAGAGTTTTATAAAGGGCAGAACCAACCGGTCTCGGAAGTGGATGTTCTGTCAACCTGGAAAGAGGATTTGTATATGATCCTCGCGGATTTTCGGGAAGACGAGTCGGCAACGATAAAGGTGTATGTGAACCCGATGGTCAGTTGGATGTGGACAGGTGGGTGGATCATTGCTTTTGGATCGATGGTTTCCATGTGGCCGGATCGGCTGGAGCAACGCCGCCGTCTGGATAGAATCCGTAAGCAGGAACAGTTGTTTCCTTCCCCGGCACAGGAGTAACCGGATGCAGACTTCAAAAGTATTAATGGGGTTGTTTGTATTGGTTTGGATTTCGATGGGCCAGGTGTCTGTTGTCAGTGCCGGGGCTGTTTTGCAGGACCTCGAAAACGCGTTGATGTGCAAATGTGATGACAAGTGTGGAAAAGTTCTTATAAACTGCACCTGTGCCACTTCTGATAAAACCCGTGCCAAATTTTCAAAAATGCTGGACTCAGGTCTCACCATAGAGCAAATCATAAAAATGCAGGTGGATGAATATGGAGAAACCGTGTTGTCCGCTCCTACCAAATTCGGATTCAACCTGACGGCATGGGTGACCCCGTTTGTAGCCTTAATTGCAGGGGGTTTTGGGGTTCGTAAAGTTCTACTCGCCTGGGTGGGGAAAAAAGACGGTGGCGAGTCCATAGAAGTTTCTGAGCCTGAAATTTCTGAAAAATATTCCAAACGATTAAAAGATGAACTAGATGGGATCGAGTTATAAGAATGGGATTCATTCACTTCTTAGAATTGATTCTGATCACTGCGATCCTGCTGGTAGTGGGAATTCCGCTTTTTGGTAAATTAAAACTCAAAAAGCTGGTGGAAGCGGTGGACCCGATCAGTGATAAGTACGGCCATCTCTTGGTGCGTAAAGAGGAAACGCTGATCTCCATTAAGGAGCTGGAATTCGATTTCAGCACGGACAAAATCTCCGGGCCCGATTACAAGGAGCTTCGCCACAGGCTGGAATCCGAGGCGGCGGAAATCATGGAGAGTCTGGACCAGTTGGAGAAGGAACGCAGGAAAAAAACAAACCCCGTGAAGTCCCATTGAACCTGGCACGATTGCTCTGCAGGTTTTTGGACCCAATTGAGAATGGTAGACCACCCCAAACCCAACTCCAGCGATTCCGCTATTGAAGTTCGCCATCTGCGTAAAGAGTTCGGCGTCCTGAAAGCGGTAGATGGCATCAGCTTTGAATTGAAGCGCGGAGAATTTTTATCGGTGTTCGGTCCAAACGGAGCAGGCAAGACCACCCTGATCAAAATTCTTACTGGACTGACCCGGCCTTCATCGGGAACGGCCAGGGTTGCCGGCTATGAAGTGGAAGAGGGGCGATCCGAAATGCGGCGCGAGATAGGGGTCATTTCTCATTCGACCGCTCTTTATGCGGATTTAACGCCGATGGAAAACCTGATTTTTTTCGGCAAGATGTATGGATTGGAACGTCCCGCTGAGTCAGCTTTAGCGAGCCTTGAAGATGTGGGGCTGGCACCACGCAGGCATGACCGGGTGAGAACCTTTTCCCGGGGAATGGTTCAGAGGCTGTCTATCGCCCGGGCTATTCTGCACGATCCGTCCATATTATTTCTGGACGAGCCGTTCACTGGCCTGGACATCCACGCTTCCAACGTGCTCAAGGAACAGCTACAAAATTTACATAACAAAAAGAGAACCATATTGATGACCACCCATGATGTTTCTTGTGGGCTGGAAATGTGCGACAAGGTGGCCTTGCAGGTGATGGGTCGGTTTGCTTTTTTTACAGACATCAAAGAGGTTAACAAGGAAAACTTTGAGACGATGTATTTTGATGCGGTTCGCGATAACCAGTTCACCATGGGAATAAGAGCTTAGGAAGAATATTAAGGTTGCCGACGGCTCGCCAACTGAATTTATGAATCTTTTTTTGAATCAAATTTTGGCGATTGTTTGGAAGGATTTCGTGACGGAGCTCAAGACACGGGAGCTTTTCAGCGCGATGTTTATCTTCGCATTGCTGGTGATTCTGATATTTATTTTTTCCGTGAACCTGAGTGTCGTCAAGGCCAGTGAAGTGGGTCCTGGCGTTTTGTGGGTAGCATTTTTATTTTCCGGAACCATAGGCCTGAATCGGTCATTCATGCTCGAACAGGAAAATGGATGCCTCATGGGGTTGATGCTGGTGCCTGCAGACCGAACGGCTATTTACTTCGGGAAACTGATCAGCAACTTCATTTTTTTATCCATTATGGAATTGTTCATTCTGCCGTTGTTCATGATTTTTTTTAATATCGATATTTTGGAGCACTTGCTCCCGCTTTTAATTGTGATATTTCTGGGGACCCTGGGCTTTTGTGCACTGGGAACCCTGCTGTCTTCATTGGCATCAAACCTCAAAACTCGGGAAATCATGTTGCCCATTTTGCTCTATCCCCTGCTGATACCCATTATCATCGCAGTGGTTCGAATGACCGGGCAGATTCTGAATGGGGAACCCTTGTCAGAAATGATGAACTGGATTGGTTTGACGGCTTCCTTCGATATCATTTATATTGGTGTCTCCATTATGACGATCGACCATATTCTGGAGGAGTGACGGAATGGATAACCTGGGGTTTTTGTTTGCGGCCAATGTGGTTGTATGGGGCGGCATTATTTATTATGTGTACACAATCAGGCAACGCAACCGTGCTCTTGAAAAAGACCTGGAACTGCTGAAAGAAACCCTGAACAGAAAAGGATGATGATGAATCCTGATGCGGTAGAAGAAAATCAGGAAGAAGGCAATATTCTGGTCTGGTTGACGGGTCTGGCATTTCTTGCGGCGATGATTGCGATCTTTATCTATGTCCCCACCGAGCGGACCGAAGGCGTGATCCAGCGGATCATGTATTTTCATGTGCCTTCCGCCTGGCTTTCATTTTTTGCGTTCTTTGTAGTTTTTATCTGCTCCATTCTTTTTCTTTGGAAGAAAGAGCGGGAGTGGGACATTTATGCCCAGGCTTCGGCGGAGATCGGGGTGATTTTCTGTTCTTTGGTATTGGTCACCGGGCCGATTTGGGCAAGGCCTATCTGGGGAGCTTGGTGGGTGTGGGACGCACGCCTCACCTCTACTCTGATACTCTGGATCATATATGTGGCCTACCTCATGCTCCGGACACAATGCGATGCTGGTTCCATGCGGGCTCGTTATGCCGCGGTACTTGGCATTGTCGGGTTTCTGAATATTCCCTTCATCCATTTTTCCGTGCTCTGGTGGCGGACATTCCATCCCCAACCCAAGGTCATCACCAACGAAGGGATTGGCAAGGGAATGGACCCAACCATGCTGGCAACGCTGGGTGTATCTCTCTGTGCTTTCACCCTGCTGTATTTCCTGTTGATGGGGGTGCGGGTGCGGCAGGAAAACTTAAAAGATGAAATCGACCGCCTTAAAAAGGAAAAGCTTTATTCGTCTTAGAGACGGACTGCTGGGCCTGTTAATTCTTGTGGTCCTGGTTCTCCTTGTGCTCCGTTTTCAAAAAACCGGAAATCCACAGCAGGAAATAAACCAGTTTAAGCCGGAAGCAGGCTATCTGGCTCCACGGTTTACTTTAAGAAATCTCAAGGGCAATCTTGAAGGGCTTGATGACCATGCCGGGAAAGTAATCGTTGTTAATTTCTGGGCGACCTGGTGTGCTCCCTGCGTTGAGGAAATGCCAAGCTTCGAAACCCTGTACCGCCGTTTCCGCTCGCAGGGGCTGACCGTTCTCGCAGTCAGCCTCGATAAAGGGGGTTCTTCCAAAGTTCAGGAGTTTGTTGATAAACATAAATTGTCTTTCCCGGTTTTAATGGATAGTGAAGGGGTTGCAGAAAAACTTTACCCGTCTTTTACCATTCCGTTCACCTATGTGATCGATAAGCAGGGCAGGGTTGCCGCCCGTGTGGATGGTGCCAAGGACTGGCAATCACCCGAAACGTTCAAAGCAGTGGAATATCTTTTAACGCAATAGTCGGAATACTTCTATGATAAATGAAGATAAAGCTCGGTCTGTCAATGAGCAGTTTTATGAAGCCTTCAATAAAAGAGATATTGAGGCGATGAAGCGGATCTGGGGATATGATGAACAGGCCACCTGTGTCCATCCCGGTTGGCCCCCTCTCAAAGGATTCGAATCGATTCTGAATAGTTGGGCAGGTATTTTTAAAAATTCAGGGAATATGGAGATTCAGATTTCTGATGTGCAGGCCCTGGCTTCGTCAGACCTGGCCTGGGTTTCCTGTACCGAGAAACTTTATACTATCGCTGAAGGTGGGGTGCTGGCTTCTCAGGTTTTTGCCACCAACCTGTTTCACCTTGAAGGCGATATCTGGAAGATGGTCATGCATCATGCCTCGCCTGTTCCTGACCTCCAGGAACCGGCAGATGTCTCAAGGAACTGAAGGTTCTGTTCCAGTTAAAGAATAAATTAATGCTTTAAAAAACATGCGACATGATGGCCGGGAGCGACTTCTTTAAGCGCGGGTATTTTTTCTTCGCATTGTTTTTCCTTGATGGGGCAACGGCTGTGAAAGGCGCAACCTTTTGGCGGGTTAGCGGGACTGGGAATATCTCCCTTTACGGGGGCCTTGTTTTTGGTTCGTTCCGATTCCAAACTGGGAATTGCGTCCAGCAGGGCAATGGTGTAGGGGTGCTGGGGTGAATTATACATTTGTTCGCTGTCAGCAAGTTCAACGATTTTTCCGAGATACATCACCGCGACCCGGTCGCAGAAATATTCTACCACCCCCAAATCGTGAGAGATGAACAGGTAGGAGATATCCAGCCTTTCTTTTAAGTCCAGCAAAAGGTTGATGACCTGAGCCTGTATGGAAACATCCAAAGCCGATACCGGCTCATCGGCCACGATCAGTTTTGGCTCCAAAGCGATGGCCCGGGCAATGCCCACGCGCTGTAGCTGGCCTCCACTCAATTCATGGGGATATCGGTTGAAATGATCGAGTGGCAGGCCCACCTGTTCTAAAAGCTGTTTTGCTTTTTCGACATTTTCTTTTTTGTCGCGAAAACCGTGAATTTCAAAAGGCTCTTGCAGGATATGACCGATGCGTCTTGCCGGGTTGACGGCGGAATAGGGGTCCTGAAATATGATCTGCATTTCCTTTCTTAGGTTTCGCATCTCAGTTTCTTTGAGGTCAAACAGGTCTGTTCCACAAAAGCTCACCTGCCCTGAAGTGGGTTCAATCAGGCGGAGTAAGGTTCGGGCCGCAGTAGATTTGCCACATCCGCTTTCTCCCACAAGACCCAATGTCTCTCCTTCATGAAGGGTGAAGGAAACTCCATCTACTGCGCGAAGGGGTGCGGGTGAGGTTGCGAGAAATTTTTTTTCGGGCTGAAAATATTTCCTGAGGTCCCGAACTACCAGCAGTTTTTCACCATTCATAATGATCCTGGCTCCAGATGACAACTGACTTGTCGCTGGGATTCTACCTTGCGAAGTTGAGGGTTCTGGGTTTTACATGTTTCCATAGCCCAGGAGCAACGGGGATGAAATGGGCACCCTGATGGGCGCTGGTCCAGACCGGGTACGTTGCCTGATATTTCCTCCAGTCTTGCACCTGGTTTTTTTTTGTCGCCTAATTTGGGAATAGAAGCAATGAGACCCTTGGTGTAGGGATGAAAGGGGTCCTTTAGCAGGGCCTTGGTTGGGCCGGATTCCACAATTTCCCCAGCATACATGACCAACACCCTTTGGGCAGTTTCCGAAACTACTCCCAGGTCGTGGGTGATGATGAGAATGGACATTTCTTTTTTTAAACTTTCCAGGAGCTCGAGAATCTGGGCTTGAATGAGAACATCGAGAGCGGTAGTGGGCTCATCGGCAATGAGGACTCTGGGGGCGCAGGCCAGGGCCATGGCAATCATGACTCTTTGCCGCATTCCTCCGCTCAGTTGATGGGGGTAGTATTTCAGCTTTTCTTCCGGCGAGGGGAGTTCCACACGATTCAACAGGTCGGCTGATTTTTGCAGGGCTTCTCGCCGATTCATAGTTGTGTGGCGCAGAAGCGTTTCGGCAATTTGTTCTCCTACCGTCAAGACCGGATTGAGAGAGGTCATGGGATCCTGGAAAATCATGGAAATGGAGTTACCGCGCAGGTCCTGTAACGCTTTTGCGTTGAGGGATAACAGGTCCTGATTGTCAAAAAGAATTTTTCCGCTTAAAATTTTCGCAGGTGGTTCCGGCAAAAGACGGAGAATAGAAAGGGCACTGACGGTTTTGCCACAGCCGGATTCTCCTACCAGAGCCAGAGTTTCTCCCGGGTTTAACTGAAAACTGATACCATTGACGGCGATCAGCTTTCCCCTGGGAGAGGAAAAAGCAACTGACAGGTTTTGAATTTCCAGTTCCGGGGATGGCATTTATTTTTCCGTAATATACAGGTTGAAACGAACCGATTCAGGCAATAATTAGATTTTCGGGCACCCGATGTTATAATAAATCATTGGTAATGGCCATTCCTGATTATTTTAATTGTTCTTGAGTAAAGAATAAATGAATCCCTTCACAAAAATACTGGTGGTTGAAGATGATCCTGCTTCCGCAAAGCTGGTGACTTATCATCTTAGAATGATGGGGTTTAAAAATACAACAGAAGTTGCGGACGGAGACTCGGCTCTGGAGCATTTAAAAAAAGAAAAGGTTGATTTGGTGATTGCGGATTGGCATATGCCAAATATGAATGGACTGAGTCTTTTTAGAGCTCTTCGGGAAGAGGAGTTATGGCAGGCTATTCCCTTCCTGATGATCACGGTGGAGAAGGATGATGAAAAGGTGCGAGAAGCTATCCATGCGGGAGTTCGGGATTATATTGTGAAACCCATTAATGTCGAAAAGTTTAAACGAAAAATCCATGAGCTGTTAGGGTCTGGTTAGGTTTGAATCGGAAAAGAGAGAACGCAGGGGGTTTTGTTAGAACCAAAAAATAAAGGCGGCCTGTCGGCCGCCTTTTAAATAAGCAGGTTTTCTTAAAACACTATTTGGATTTTACGAGGCACTCTTTCTCAAGTTCTTTACTTACAATGTTGTCGCATTTTTTGGGATCGCCCAGAATCACCCCATAGCAAAATGACTGGCTGTCCCGGTTCAGGATCAGGGTGCAGTAATACATGCTGTGGTCCTTATGTTTGTACCGGCTTTCGGGGTCTGAAATTGGGGTCAGAGCGAGACAAAGGTTTCGCTCGTCTTCTTTTGAAAGCTTTCCCGTTGGTTTTGCCGCAGACGAGAACAACCCTGATCTCGACATTTCTTCCATGGGGCCTGTGCCATCAACAACTTTTACCGGGTCTACACCGGGGCGCCCCTTTCGAACTTCCTGGGTTATTTCATCACAGGCTTTTGTATCCGCAACATCAGCCGCCATGGAGAGTGGAGCCCCAATAAAAAAAGCTAACGACACCACCAACCATCCCATAGCCCTGTTAATCGACATATCCATCCTCCTCACAAATGACCTGCTAATGATGTTAAACATTAAAACAAATTACGCGATGGTTGAGGATACCCTATTTCGGTGGGAAAAACCACGGATTGTGCCCAAATTATTGAAAATATAGAAGCTTACGAAAGGGGGCGGCGAGTGCTGACAGAACGTGCGGGAGGCATTCTTCGGGAAAAGATTTGTGGAGGAAAAAACTTGCGAATCGGTTGAGCAGTGGACTTAACTTTCTTGTTTTGCCTTTTCTGTTTTTTTACCGCGAATGGCGCCGACAACTACTTTTACGAAAGTAGCGCCCATCAATACCAATAAAATAATTAAAATTGTATCGTTCATGTTTCAAGCCCCTTAGATTGAATGCTGGATGAAAGCAGGTAACTTTGATATCGGGAAAGAATCCTGAAAAATTAGCCCTTCCAAAAATTAAATGTAACTACTGTAATTGCATTGTGCCAATATAACTCCATTGTACCTGTTAAAATCTTTGAAACTGTTACAGTTATGTCAAGTTTTTATCAATATTGGGAAAACTTGAACCTCATGAGGTTTTTGGTTATCCTCTGTCCCTGACCTATCCTGATAAAAAAAGGATTCATGCGAATTTTAAGTTGGAATGTTAATGGACTACGTGCCGCTGTCAAAAAGGGGTTTTTTGACTGGTTGAATTCCGAAGCTCCGGATGTGGTGTGTTTGCAGGAGGTGAAAGCACGAACCGAGGACCTTGATGAGTCCATACGGAACCCAGATGGTTACCATGCGGCTTGGAACCCGGCACAGCGCAAGGGATACAGTGGCGTGGCTGTTTTTACGAAAAAGAAACCGAAAGCGGTTCATTTGGGGATGGGGATTGATCGGTTTGATGTGGAAGGACGCGTTATTAGAGTCGAGTTTAAAGATTTCGACCTTTTAAATGTCTATTTCCCCAACGGCACCAGTGGTGAGGAGAGACTGGAATACAAAATGGCGTTTTATGACGCGTTTCTGGATCATTGCGAGCAATTACGGGCAGAAGGAAAAGAGCTGGTGATTACCGGGGATGTGAACACCGCCCATAAGGCCATTGACCTGAAAAACCCAAAAGCCAACGCAAAAAACTCGGGATTTTTGCCGGAAGAGAGGGCCTGGGTCGATAAATTTGTCTCGCACGGGTATGTCGACAGCTTCAGGGCGTTTCACCCGGAGCCGGATCAATACACCTGGTGGAGCTATAGGTTTAATGTGCGGGCCAAAAATATTGGTTGGCGCATTGATTATTTTTTCATTACGGAAAATCTCATGGCAAAGGTGAAAGACTCTTTCATCCGACCCGATGTCATGGGCTCGGACCATTGCCCTATTGGACTGGATATCAAGGCCAAATAACCGGGATATGCTCCGTTTTCGCATTGCCTGCATCTAACACCCACTACCACTAGGCGTGGGGCCAACGTGCCGCCACTTTTGCTGGCGAGCAAAGAGTTGCCTCGGCTCAACGAGCCATTGCTAGTTGGGTCCAGCATTATGCTGGAAAGAAAATCATTTTGAATTGGAGTAGAGATTTTATGGGATTTGAGCTCAATAAAAGTTATAGCGGATTCACGTTGACCCAAAAGGAGGAGATTGCCGAACTCAAATCTCTCGGCCTTTTTTTTAAACACGATACAGGTGCTGAATTACTGGTTCTTGAAAACGATGATGACAATAAGGTGTTCAGCGCTACGTTCAGGACGCCGCCTGAAAACGATACCGGCATAGCCCATATTCTTGAGCACAGTGTGTTATGCGGCTCTAAAAATTTCCCGGTCAAGGAGCCCTTTGTGGAACTCATGAAAGGCAGTTTGCAGACTTTTCTCAACGCCATGACCTTTCCTGATAAGACCATGTATCCCGTTGCCAGTAGGAACCGGAAAGATTTTTTCAACCTCATGAATGTCTATCTGGATGCGGTTTTTTATCCCAATATTTCAGAGGAAACCTTCAAGCAGGAAGGCTGGCATTATGAACTGAACAGCCCGGAAGATAAAATTGTTTATAAAGGCGTGGTATTGAATGAGATGAAAGGCGAGTTCTCCAATCCGGAAAGTTGTATCGACCGCCAGTTGGCTCATTCCCTTTTCCCTTCTACTCCATACGGGTATGAATCGGGAGGAGATCCTAAATCTATTCCCGACCTGACGTACGCGGACTTTAAGGGTTTTCATGAAAAGCATTACCATCCCTCCAACAGCAGATTGTTTTTGTATGGAGATGGCGACACTCAAAGCTACCTCGAATTTTTGCAGGAAAAATATTTGCAGGATTTTGCTCGTATAGACGTCAACACTTCGATTGCTCACCAGAGATCTTTCAGGAAACCGAAAAGGAAAAGCCTGACCTACCCGATTTCCAGCCATGAGTCGCTGGAGAAGAAGACTTATGTTCTGCTGGGCTACAAGCTGGATAAGGCCATCAACCATGAACATTGTCTCGGATTCAGCATACTGAGTCATCTCCTGCTGGGGTCTTCCGCGTCTCCTTTAAGAAAAGCTCTTATCACCTCGGAGCTGGGTAGCGAAGTCATTGGCGGAGGGTTCGATGACAATCGCGCAGACACGATATTTGCCGTGGGTTTGAAAGGAACAGAACCCGAGCATGAAAATAAAATTCTTGCGCTCATAGATTCGACTCTCAGTGACCTGGCGGAAAATGGAATAGAGGAGGATATGGTCCGCTCGGCAGTCAACTCTATAGACTTCAGGCTTCGGGAAGCCAATTTTGGCGGGTTCCCCAAAGGCATTGTTTATAACATTCAGGCTCTGGGTTCCTGGCTATACGATAAAAACCCTTTTAGCCACCTCAGGTTTGAGAAGGTAATGCGGAAAATTAAAAAACGTATGCACGCAGGATATTTTGAGAATTTAATTCGCGATTACCTCATTGAAAATCAGCATCGCAGTATTCTTCTGGCAGTTCCCAAACCGGGTCTTGGCAAGAAATTGGAAGCTCGGGAAAGGAAAATTTTGAAAACGGTTAAAGAGAAACTGCCTGCTGATGAGATTGCCAACCTGATTGCGGAAACGAAAAAACTACAGGAACTGCAATTGGCTCCGGACTCCCCGGAGGCGCTTGCTACGCTGCCCTCACTGGAAATTCAGGATGTTCCCAAAGAAATAGAAAAGTATCCGCTGGAAATAAAAAATCAAAGTGGTGCAAAAGTATTGTTCCACGATCTGTTTACCAATGATATCGCTTATACCCAGATAGGATTCAACACGCATTCGGTGCCGGTTGAAATGGTTCCCTATATCCCCTTGCTGGGTACTCTGGTGCTGGGGATGGGCACCAGTAGGCATAGCTACACAGAAATTTCAAAGTTGATCGGCATGCATACTGGCGGAATCCGTACGTCCCATTTTTCATCTGCGACGGTTCAAGATCGTCATCAAGTGCTCTCTTATATTTTTTTCAGCGGCAAGGCGTTGATGGAAAAAGTGGACAACCTGTTTGATATTTTTGATGAACTGCTCGGCGAGTATAGTTTTGATGATCACAAGCGGCTGGTTGAAATTATTCGCAGTGCCAAGTCCGATATGGAAGATTCGATTGTCCCCCATGGAAATCATTATGTGATGGCCAGACTCCAGTCCTATCAGTCCCGGCTCGGACAGTTTGACGAGCTTACGGATGGGATCACGTATTACCGGTTTCTGGAACAATTGCTGGAGAGTGTTGAGAAAGATCCGGGGGAGGTTGCGGGCCGGTTCCGACAGGTCGCGGAGCGGGTATTTACCCGAAAGAATGCCTTCTTCAATATCACCTCAACGCAAAAGGATTATCGCAAGATAGAAAAAAGGATTGCTGGAACGGTGGCCGCCCTTTCCGATAAGGACTGGAAGGTTGAGGAATGGAACCTGAAAGCGACGCCTCTGAATGAGGGATTTTTAACTGCCAGTAATGTTCAGCATGTTGGCAAAGGAGCCAACCTGTACGAATTGGGATTTAAATATTCCGGGCAGTTTGAGGTGCTCAAAGCCCTGCTTAGAACCGGGTTTTTATGGGACAGGGTACGTGTTCATGGCGGTGCATACGGCAGTGGCAATTCGTTCGATTTTTTCACCGGCGATTACAGTCTGCTCTCTTATCGGGACCCTAATCTTGCCGAAACGTTGGCTGTTTATGATGAGATTGCGGACTTCCTGAGCCACCTGGAACTGCCCTCTGAAGAACTGACCAAAATCATCATCGGCTGTGTCGGCAAAATGGACCCGCCTCTAACCCCGGACCTTAAAGGTAAGGCATCGATGATCGATCACCTCACCGGACGCACCCATGAAATGAAACAGAAACTTCGTGAAGAATTGTTGTCCACCCAGCTTGGCGATTTAAAAGGTTATGCGCCCCTGTTTGAAAAAATCAGGGATGAAGGCCATGTCTGTGCCCTGGGCAATGAAGATAAACTCAAGAAATCCAAATCCACCTTCAGCCAACTGGTCAAAGTATTCCACTAACCACTAGGCGTGGGGCCAGTGTGCCGTCGCTTTATCTGGCGAGCAAAGAGTTTGTCTCGGCACAATCAAGCCCTTGCCCAGTTCCCTCCCACGGGAGTGGGTGGCTAGCAAAGAGCCGTCTCGGCTTAACGAGGTTTTGCCCAGTTGCCTCCGGCCAAGAAGCTGGCTTCAAACTGCACGCAAAGATTGTTCAGTTGTTTGACGGGCTATTGCACGCTGGCTCCACGCCTAGTGGGGGCTTAAGTTTTTGGTGTTTCCTGTCGATGGGGGATAGAGAAGAATCTCCTTTTGACAGGTGAGAAATGAAGCTCAAGCGCAAAGAAATTCTGGACCTTTTAAGGTCATTTGGGGTGAGCCCGATGTCCGAGTTGAAGAACGGTTGTCGCGATTACGAAACTTATTTCAAAAAGCGACAGAAGCGGGAAGACCGACGTTTTATACGCCCTTCAATCCGTTAGGACCGGGCAAACTCAACGTCCCGGTAGCCCAAAGTTATTCAGTTTTGTGATGATTCGGGTTTCAGTTTACCTATGTCAAAATTTCTATGTTTGCAATCTGTGCAACGAATACTCAAAATACTCTGAAACTCTCCAAGGCAAGTGCCTAAAATATTCTGGCAATCTGCAAAGTTTGCATAGACCTCTTCAATGTCTCCACTATAAATCAGTTGTCTGATTTTTTGGAGGTTCTCAATCCCTTGTTCCATTTTCTCGAACAAGGATTTTCGCTCCCTATCGATTTCTTCTCGATATCCTGTGGTTTTGCACTCCCGCCAACATTGGGGAACTTTGGCCATCATCACTTTCCTCCTCCATGTATCAGTAAAGCTCTTTGTCCCTACTAAGGATGGTGTTTCTATCAAAAATATTCCGCAGTCCCCATTTTATTATCTATTGCCCCTTGACAAACTTAAAGAGGCGGACTAACATACCGACTGGTTGGTATTTTAATCCTCCGGGTTTCCATTGTGGATAAAGTAGATAAAAAAGAAAAAATTCTGGATTCCGCCCAATGCCTGATGCTGGATAAAGGCTATGTCGCGACAACGGTTGACGAAATCTGTGAGAGTGCCGGAGTCACTAAAGGAAGCTTTTTCTATTATTTTAAAGATAAGGAAGAGATGGGCAAAGAGATGGCCCAACGCTTTTCTTCCAGAGGGAAGCAATGTTGTGAGGGGCTTAAGGGCGAGGCGGACCCTCTGAAGCGAGTTCACGGCCTTCTGGATATGATTACAGAGATCTCGAAAACAGCAGATTTCAAGGGGTGTATCATGGGAATTTTTTCCCAGGAGCTTTCCGAAACCCACCCGGAGATCAGAAAAATCTGCGAAACGAGTTTTGATGGTTTCATTAGTAATCTTGAAAAAGATTTGGCGCAGGCTAAAGATAAATACGCTCCGAAATCTTCATTCAAACCCAGGGAGGTGGCGGAATATTTTCTGGCAACCTTTCAGGGGGCAATGGTTCTTGCCAGAGCAAAAAAAGATAAAAAAATTGTTGAGCGTGCTCTCAGCCAATTCAGAGAACATTTGAGAATGCTTTATAAGAAATAATATTTTTTTGGGGAAATTACATACCAACTAGTTGGTATTTTTAGGGAAGGGAGACGTCTCGTCCTGCTTTTAACATTGGAAACCTATGGTTTCCTCATTTTAAACATTGAGGTTCAGGAGATTTATAATGCCCAGTTGTGAAAGTACCCAGCAAGACTGCAGTACGGAAAAAGAGTGTTGTCCTTTTGAGAAATCCATAGACGATCTATGTTGCCCGGTGGAGATGTCGGCAAAAATGGGAACGAAGGCTTTTTCCCAGGCAATAATGGAAGTTCAGGTGGACTCGCTCAAGGAGAAAATTAAGAATACTTTTGGCGAGAAAATCGACAAGAAATCGGACGCCATCGTGAAAGCTCTGGGAACGCATTGGCAATCACTGATAGACCAGGCCACTGCCCAGAAAACTCTTCGCGAGGAAATGGCAAAGATCATAACGAGTTGATCAAAAAGGAATGGGGTGCCCTGGAGTTTATCCAGGGTGCCCTTGTTTTCCCAGTAGCGATGCAGTTAGAATTCAACATCATGTCCAGTTGCCAGCTCTCCGCTTCCGAACTTAAAAAAAATATCAAAGCCTGCACTCTTTGTGAGGTGGACCTTCCGTTTCCGCCAAAACCTGTGTTCTCATTTTCCGCGAGATCAAAAATACTCATCGTTGGTCAGGCTCCAGGGATCAAAGTGCATGAGTCCGGTATCCCCTGGAACGATGCCAGTGGCGACAGGTTGCGCGAATGGATGAAGGTGTCTAAAGAACAATTCTACAACACGAAATATTTTTCAATCGTGCCAATGGGATTCTGCTATCCCGGAAAAGGTAAATCAGGCGATTTGCCTCCCCGTCCTGAATGCGCGGAAAAATGGATGTCCTCCATTCTGGATAAACTGCCTAAAAGGCAGATTACACTTCTAATAGGCCAATATGCTCAGGCCTGGTTTTTACAATCCAGAAAGAAAGCGACGCTGACAGAAACGGTGAAAAGCTGGAAGCTATATCTACCCGATTACTTTGTTTTGCCGCACCCTTCACCACGTAATAATATCTGGCTTAAGAAAAACCCGTGGTTTGAAAAACAGCTGGTGCCGAAATTGGAAAAAAAGATAGGTGAGCTTATGTCTTAAAATTCAACAACAGTAACGCCATCGCCGCCTTCGTGGCGGGAACCCGGTGTGAACTGCTTGCAGAGTCCGGCCTTCTCCAGATAATTACGCACCAGAGCCTTAATGGTTCCCATTCCGTGACCGTGAATGATATGTACTCTCTGGGCTTTCTGCACGATGGCACGGCTGATGAAAGCTTCCATAGCCGCTTCCGCTTCTTCCGAGTTCATGCCTCTCAAATCACAGGAGGACACGGAGCCGCCCTCTGACTCGGCATGAATATTTACAGAAAATTTCTTTTCAGGTTTTTCCCCCTTTTGTCGCGGATTACCGCGTAGAGCCGTTGCCTCGACAACGGTTGCGATGTTTCCCATTTGGACGCGTAGTTTCTTCTTCCCCTCAGGAGGTTCCAGAAGGGTGGCGAAGGTTCCCAGAGTCAAAACCAGAACCGTGTCACCGGTTTTCAGGCTTTCCACTGGCAGGGTCCATTCTTCGAGATTTTCCACCTTGGCAGACAGGGGGATTTGATTCATGGACTGCATTTGTTTTTCCACCTTGCGGATTTTGGGTAGGTCTTTTTCCCCTTTGATATCCTGAATCATTTTTCGAATTTTATCTTTACCGGCGCGTACTTCTGCCTGCAGTTTTTTGGTTTTATTTTTTTGAAAATCTTTTTCTTCATTCCGTAATCTCTGGGTTAGGATTTTCTGTTCCCTTGCCAGGGCTTCAGTTTCTTCTTTCTGTTGTTTTATTTCTTCCTGATCCCGGTGGAACTCCAGTCTCTGGCGGGTCAAATCTTCCAGCAGGTTTTCCGCGCGGTCCTCCTTGGCCTGATACAGGTTTCGGGCGTGGTCGATGATACTTTTTTGCAGGCCCAGTCGTTCGGCGGTATCGAGAGCGGCACTTTGTCCCGGTGCTCCAAAAATTAAACGGTAAGTGGGACTCAGGGTGTCGAGATCGAACTCAGTGCATGCATTAAGAAAACCTTCGTGGGTCTGCGCCAGAATCTTCAAGGTAAAATAATGGGTGGAGACCAATGTCATTACATTTTTATTTTTAAGGTCCAGAAGGATGGCTTCTGCCAACGCCGCGCCTTCTTCCGGGTCGGTGGCAATTCCCAATTCGTCCAGAAGCACCAGAGAGCCCGCATCGACATGATCCAGGATATGAACGATTTTTTTCAAGTGCCCGGAAAAGGTCGATAACTTCAATTGAATATTCTGGTCATCACCGATATCGGAATAAACTTTCGGGAAAAATGGAATCCGGGAATTTTCTTTGACTGGAAGATGCAGTCCGCCTCGGGCCATCAGGGCCAGTAAACCCAGGGTTTTGAGCGTCACTGTTTTACCCCCGGTATTAGGGCCGGAAATGATCACCACCTTGACCGATGCGTCCCACTCAATGGTATTGGGGATCACGGTTTCTCCATCCAGAACCAGTTCCGGATTTCGGGCTTCTTTAAGTTCCATGACCGAGTCGATGTTCATCGGGCAGTGCACCGCCGCCATGGTTTTAGCCAGACGGGCTTTGGCGAAAATGAGATCCAGAGATATCAGGGTCTGTAGGTTTTGTTCCAGCGGTTCCCTGAACTGTTGGGTTTTTAGAGCCAGCGATTGCAGGATTTTTATTTTTTCCTGCTCGATCTGAAGCCGGGCTATTTTCAATTGGTTGTTCAGGGGCACGATGGAAGCGGGCTCTATAAATAAAGTCTGCCCCGATCCGGAACTGTCATGCACGATGCCATCTACACGGGACTTGAATTCCGCCCGTACCGGGATAACCATGCGCTCTTCACGTTCGGTGGCGTAGGAATCCTGCAACGCTTCGCGGATGCTTTCTGTTTTGAAGAGGCGTTGCAGACGTTCCTCCAGCTTGCTTTTGGCTGTCTCAGCATTACGGATGGCTTGCCGCAGTTCCGGCGTGGCGTTTTCCCGGATGTTTCCTTCATCATCTATACAACGGACCAGTTCCTCTAAGAACTCTTTGATAGGATCAAGCTTTTCCAGCCACGCATGCAAGTGGGGATAAACGGATTTTTTATCCCTCTCCCGGCACAGGTTTCGGCACAGGCGCAAAAGTTTGATGAGAGACAGGCATTGGCCCGGGTCGATGATCTCCTGCTCTTTGGCCTTGCGAAAAACAGGACCAATATCTTCAAATCGGTCCATCGGAAAGGAATCCAACGAAGCCAGCAAGGCAACCATCTCGGCGGTTTCTTCAAGCAGGGTTTGCGCGGAATTAAAATCGTCTTCGGGTTTGAGCTGGCGGCATTGCTCCTGGGTGATGGGAGAACAGGCATGGTTTGCCAACGCTGTTACCACTCTGTCCCAGCCCAGAAGATGCATGGATTTTTCAATCAGGGCCATGTTGCTCATAATGCGGAGAGTCTCTGCTGCCCCTCCGGCGAGGAGTGGACGAGAGTGGACTCGAGAAGAATGCTCACCCGGCCATCATAAAGGCGGTTGAGGTCGCGGAAATTTTTATATCCATACAAGAGTACAGCGAGGTCTTTTTTCACTTTCTTTTTATAGCTGGTCTTTTTTTCTCCGGGAACCAGCTTTTTGCCATGGATCTGAATTTTTTGGGTGGTGATGGTGACGGGTTTGTCGAAGTCAATGGTTTCGGTGTTGAAATACAAATCGTATTCAATGACATGCTGTCCCATCACCTCGAAACTGTTATCACCTTTGCGGGTGGCGAACAGGGTGCCGATTTTGCCATCCTGTTTAACCGGATTCGGACTTTCCGGTCCTGGCAGTTCGAGCAATGCGAGGTTTCGTCCTCGAACCAGTCGGGCCCAGTGGATCGCTCCCAGGTGGTTGCCTTCCCGGGTCATGCGAACCACGTCAGGATTTTTCCGGCGTTTCTGCTGGCGAATCCATTCCAACATAGCGGGCACTTCCGATTCGGGCAGGAAATGGCCTCCGTGAGCTGTTCCTCTTTCCCCATGTTCCCGGTAGGTGACGGGGTATTTCATGTCGGAGAGAATTTTTTGAATCCGTCGACTGAGCTGGATGGGGAAAACAGGATCGTGCGCGCCCTGAATCATATAAATCGGCGTGTTGCGAAGGTTCACCAGAAAATGCATATAGCGGGGCGTGATGCTTCCAGCGATAGGGATCAGCCCGGCGAACCGATCCGGATAAAACATGCCGATCATGTAAGCGCCAATAGCACCATTGGACAACCCGGCAAGAAAAATCCGATCCGAATCTATATTGTATTGTTCGCGAATCTGGTCAATGAGACCGAGTACCATTTCCTCGGCAGGCCGTGCCCACCAGGCTCCCATCGGGTAGGTAGGGCATAATACCGCAACCTCTTTATTCAAACGCTCGACCCAGGTCGGAATCGTATTGGCTCCACTGCCACCCAGTCCATGCAGGACAACAACGAGCGGGACCTTTTCACCCTGCTTCAACGACTCCGGAAGAAACAAGGCATAAGGGTAATCCTTGCCATTATGTTTGGTCTGTAAATTTTTCTGCAGTCCGACAGGACTCGTGCCTTTTTTTACTCGTGTGCGCAGGAGGGATTTGACCGTTTCGTTTGATACGTGAGCCGATTTCAAACGTTTCAGCACCTGGGTTTCCACCTCGGGGTCCTGAGTGGAAAGAAACAAGTCGACTTCGGATTTGATGTCTGTAACTTCTTGCACAGACTCTTGCACCGCAGAGCACGACACGGCAAACAGGAAAACCACAAAAATTCTCAGTGTATTCATGGTTTACACAGTATCGGACTTTAAAATCTTTGTAAAGACTTTAGGGTTGCTCTAAGTGGCTAATTTTATTGGAATTTTCTATCGCCATGCGGTAAGATTCAGTCTTGTTTAGCCGCGTTGCAGAACTCTTAACTCTTCTTATGGCCTGCCTGATGAATTCATTCAAAGTACCCGTTCAAACTCTGGTTAAAATCCTCAATATGGGAACGCTCTCGCTGGGAAAATGCCGAATGGACATGGGAGAATCTGCCGGGTTGACCCGGATGTTCACGATAAAGAAAAACGGAATGGACTTTGTGGGGCAGGTCCGGGTGCGCCCGGGAGATCCCGCTGTCCGAATCGAAGTCTTCAATGAAAATTATTTTGAGGAGTTTGATAAACCCGAATCGGTTGTGCTGGACAACCTGGCCCGGAAAGTTCTCGGACAGGTGGCAAAGGATAAGGAATTACCCGAGACGCTGAAAACCCTGATCCGCGAACATTTTGCCGAGCAGGACTCGCTGGAGGAAGAAAGGGAAGAAGGACAGGAAGAGGCCATCGCGGAAACTGTCAACGAGCGGGATCTGGATAAAATTTTTGCGTGCCTGAATGAGGAGTATTTCAATAACCGGGTGGAGGCGAAGATCATGTGGGGGCGTGATGTGAAATCGCACAATAAGAGCGGGTTTCGTTACGGCTCTTATGATGAAGGGAAAAAACTCATCCGGGTTCATCCAAGGTTGAAGCAGGGTTTTGTGCCCTTGTGTGTCCTGGAACTCACTGTCTATCACGAAATGTGCCACCAGTTTGCCCCGTCCTATAAAAGGAACGGAACCTGGCAGAGCCATCACCCTGAATTTAAAAAGAAGGAACGTGAGTACAAAAACTTCAAGGATGCCCGGAACTGGGAAAAACACAACTGGCACCGCTTGCTCCTTCCTTCCACTGAGAACGCCGAACTGGTGCCTGCCTAGTGACCCTCTGGCTGGGGAGGCAGATAGCATAGGCTCATTAAGCCGAGATAAATCTTTTCTTGCCAGCGAAAGTCATTGCATACTGGGTCCAGCGTCACGCTGGTGGTTGCAAATGATGTTGATTTGGCCTAAATTGGTTTCACGCTATGAAAATGATCAAATGTTACATTCAGCATGAAAAGTTGGAAGCGGTCCGGGAAAAGCTTTTTGAACTGGGAGTGCCCGGAATATCGGTGATTGATGTCAAAGGCATTGGCAAACCGATGAGCCACTTGAAATCTGCACCCGACTCGAAAGTTCCGCAGTTCCATCCCTGTGTGGAAATTTCCGTTGTTCTGGAAGCCGAAGCCGTGGAGGAAGTGCTGGACATGATCGTGGAGACGGTGCAGACCGGCAACTTGAGCGATGGAAAGATTTTTGTTCTGCCGGTTGAAGAGGCCGTCCGGGTCCGTACCGGGGAGCGGGGCAAACAAGCTCTCTACTAATTGGAACCCTTCCAGTTGAGGCAAGCTTCCGTTGATCGCTGAAAATCTGGCTGAGGTCCGGGAACGGATTTCCCAGGCCATCCAAAAGTCAGGGAGAGATCCAGACAGCGTCCGCCTGGTTGCTGTTTCCAAACAGGTAGACATTGCCCAAATTGAAGAAGCCCGCACAGCAGGTGCTGTGATATTCGGCGAGAATAAAGTCCAGGATGCGGTTCCCAAGGTAGATCAAATAGGGAGGGACGGAATTTCCTGGCATTTCATCGGTCACTTGCAAAAGAACAAGGTCAAGTTTCTTGATGAACGTTTTGACTTGATTCATTCGGTGGATGGTCTGGAACTGGCGGAGAAAATCGCCAAGCAATGCCAGTCAGAAAATCGGGTGCAGAGGGTTTTGTTGCAGGTCAATGTCGCAGGCGAAACCGCGAAATTCGGCATGGAACCTGGCGAACTGGAAAAACAGCTGATGGTTTTTTCGAGTTTGAAGGGAATCCGGGTTGAGGGGCTGATGACCATTCCGCCTTACGACCCTGATCCGGAAAATTCCCGCAGGTATTTTTCGCGATTGCGGGAACTTCGCGACCAATGCGAAAAACGGCTTCCCCTGCCCGAACTTTCCATGGGCATGAGCAACGATTTTGAGGTTGCGATAGAAGAGGGTGCTACGCTGGTTCGTGTAGGCACCGCTATTTTCGGTGCCAGGCTAAAAGGTAATTAAAAAAGTTTCTTTGTTTCAAGGAGATCAACGTTGTGCTGAAAAATAAAAAACTCGGATTCATCGGTGGCGGCAACATGGCAGAAGCCATGATCAAGGGCCTGCTTTCCGCCTCGTTCATTGAGGCGAAAAGCATTTTTGTCTCGGAACCGTCGAAACCGAAACGGGATGCCTTGCATGCGGAGTACAAAATCAAGGTCACCGCCGACAACTGTGAACTGGTGAAGAAATGCGACATCCTCATTCTCGCGGTCAAGCCGCAGATTTTGCAAGAGGTCCTGATTGATATTCGTTCGTTAGTGGGTAGTGACAAATTGGTTATATCCATTGCCGCCGGAATTCCCATTTCCATCATGGATGATGCTTTGCGTGGGGGAAAAAATAAAAAGTTCAGTATTGTGCGTACCATGCCCAATACTCCGTCACTCGTTCAGGAAGGGGTGACAGCCATCGCTTCCGGCAAACATGTCAGCAAAACCGATGTGAAAATCGCCCACCGTATATTTGAAGCAGTGGGCCGCACTGTCGATGTTGAAGAGGGTCAACTCGATGCCGTGACCGGTTTGAGCGGTAGTGGACCGGCTTATATCTTCATGCTGATCGAAGCGCTCTCTGATGCCGGAGTCAAGATGGGCCTTCCGCGCGACGTGGCGAATATCCTGACCATCCAGACGGTGCTGGGTTCCGCTAAACTCGCCAGAGAGAGCGGGAAACATCCCGGCGAACTTAAAGATATGGTTACCTCTCCTGCCGGCACTACTATATCCGGACTGCATGCCCTGGAAGAAGGGAGCCTGCGCACCACCATGATGAACGCTGTGGAAGATGCCACCCTGCGCTCCCGCGAGTTGGGTGAAATCGCCCTCCATAAAAATAACTCCGAGTCTAACGAGTAATAACTCGTGGGGTAAAGAGGACGTATGAGCAAAAACACAACGACATATTGGAATGTGCTCAATGCGGAAAACGCCAGCAAGTGGGAGCCGATTGAAGGGGCAGATGGAATGCTGGAGCAATTGACTCTGGCTATGGATGGTGCGACAGGGGATTACACACGTCTGACTCGATTTAAGGCAGGGGCTGACACCAAAAAGTTTGGTGCCAAGTCGCATGATTATCCGGAAGAAATCTATATAATTTCCGGTCGTCTTTATGATGAAGCGTTCGATATGTGGCTGGAGGCGGGGCATTTTGCCAGTCGGCCTCCGGGTGAAGTGCATGGACCATTTATTTGCGAGGAGGAATGTCTGGTTCTGGAAGTCTCGCATCCAAGCCAGGCGATAAAGGTTACTTAATGGTTACCTTGCTCGTCATTGCGAGGGGGCTTTGCCGACGTGGCAATCCAGAAAGAAATGAAACGCCCTGCAATTTATATAATGACGAACAAGCGTAATGGAACCCTTTATACAGGCGTGACCAGCAATCTGGTGAAACGCGTTTATGAGCACAAAGAGGGCGTTGTTCCGGGTTTTACAAAGAATTATGATTGTAAACAGCTAGTCTATTACGAAACTCATGAGAGCATGGACAATGCTATAACCCGCGAAAAACAGATTAAGTCTGGTTCCAGGGATAAGAAGCTTGCGTTGATCGAAAGCATGAATCCGGAGTGGAACGATCTCTATGAGGAAATCATCTGATCGTCATTGCGAGGAGCCAACGGCGACGCGGCAATCCAGACAGAAAAAACCTGGATCGCCGCGCTCCTTTCAGTCGCTCGCGATGACGTGCGAGGGTGTCGGGTTTGCGCGGACTGCATGAACAACATTAGGTGAAAAGATGGCTCAAGGGAATCCACTAGTAAACTTAGGCGAACTTTCAAAGCCCGCAACGGTTTTTATCGAGAAGGTGTCGGATGCTGTTGGTGGCATATGTAAGCCTTGGCAAATGAAACGGGTGGCAAAGGCAGAGGCTGAAGTAGAGAAAATTCGCGCATTATCTGGAATAGAACTTTCCGGGATTGAGCAACGTGCCATGCATCGTCTCGTTGCAGAAGAAGCTATAAAGCAGGAAAATATAGAAAATATAACTGCCAAAGCAGTTAAAGAACTTAAAGCGGATGCAAAACCGGAAAACCTTGAGAGGGATTGGGTTGCCAATTTTTTTGATAAATGTAGACTCGTTTCAGACACAGAAATGCAAAGTTTATGGTCAAAACTTTTGGCGGGAGAAGCGAATGAACCGGGAGCTTTTTCAAAGCGCACCATCGAACTTGTTGCAAGCTTGGACAAGGAAGACGCCTATCTTTTTACTACTCTAATGGGTTTTGCTTGCTATATAAATGATGACCCTGTCCCTGTTCCTTTTGTTTATGATTTTAGAAAAGAAATATATAACGAAAGGGGAATCAACTTTGGAATTCTGAATCACCTTGATAGCATTGGTTTAGTAAACTTTCAAGATTCGAATGATTTGACGGTTCAAATGGATTCTCGAACTTTTAAAACGCATTACTTTGGAAAAGAAACATTGGTTGACTTGCAGAGAAAAGAGCTCAAAATTGGAAGTATTGTGCTTACTAAGATTGGTTTTGAATTAGCGCCTATATGTGGTGCATCGAGTGTTCCAGATTTCCTGGAATATGTATTAAAGGAATGGCAAAAATTGGGCTACAAAGTTTCGCGTCAATAGCTCAGATGACATCTGCTCGTCATTGCGAGGAGCCAACGGTGACGAAGCAATCCAGATATTGAAGTTCTGGGTCTACCCGTACCGGGCACGAAGGCTGAGGAAAAATACCACGGCCACGCCGCTTCGTGGCTCGCGATGATGTAGTGGTCGCCTCTTAAGCTTAGTGGGCGGGAGGGTGCCACGAAAGGAAATAATGGTCATATTGCGACATTATATTTTCCAAAAACGGTGGTTCACCGTTCTACTTTTTCTTGCCATTTCTCTCCCGGCAGAAGCGCAAGCTTCGAACATCCCCAACATGATAAAAATCGAAGCGGATTGCTTCACCATGGGAAGTGAGGAGTTCATTGTCGAGGAACCGGAACACAAGGTCTGCCTCAACTCTTATTTTCTGATGGTTCACGAAGTCACGCAGAAACAATTTGAACGCGTCATGGGGAACAATCCCTCCCGTTTCAAGGGACCGGACTTGCCGGTAGAAAATGTTTCGTGGCCCGAAGCGGATGCTTATTGCCGGAGCTTCGGAGGTCGGCTTCCTACCGAAGCGGAATGGGAATACGCCGCACGGGCGGGTTCACTCGCCGCTTTTGCCTGGGGCTGGGATATGGATGATGCTTTGGCCTGGTATCGTGGCAATTCGCAAAATGCTACCCATCCTGTTGGACAAAAAAAGGCCAACTCATTAGGCTTTCACGATATGAACGGCAATGTGTGGGAATGGGTAGGCGACTGGTACCGCGAAGATTATTATGAGCTGGTCGCGATATCGGAACCGGCAGATAACCCATTGGGTCCGACTACCGGACAGTTTGTCATCCTTCGTGGCGGTTCCTTTGAAGACGAAGCCTTTTTTCTCAGGTCTGCTTCCCGCTACTGGTACCCGCCCACCCTGAAACACCACAATCTGGGATTCCGTTGCGCCGCCAACCCGCAGGATATAAAGGGAGGTAAACCGCAATGACCAGGGCTTTGTTCGTGACTGCCATTCTTTTACTTTTAGGTTCGCAGGCAAGCTGGGCGGAAACGGTGGAAGTAAAAATCATCAAGTCGACCTTCATTCCCGCAGTACTGAAAGTCAAGAAAGGCGATACCATCCGGTGGGTTAATACGGAAGAACTTCTGCACACGGTAACGAGCGGAAAAGCCCCTAATCCCGATAAGAAGTTTCACGCGGCCTATGTGAAAAAAGAATTCGAAGTGACCCTCGACAAAGAAGGTTTCTACGATTATTTCTGCGAACTGCACCCGGCTATCATGCGGGGAGTGGTTGTTGTTCAGCCGACCCACTAGCCCATATACTGCATGGGATTTGGTTTCCCGGTTTGGAGTAGGAGGCTCGTTGGGCCGAGATGACTTTTTGGTAGCCAAATAAAGCGATGGCACATTGGCCCCACGCCTAGTGGTGGGCTATTTGCAACGGAATTTTTTGTATTCGCCCCAGCCGACGATGGCGAAACCTAGGAACAGAATCCAGGTGGGATGCAGGACATGTTCCGGTTTGTTGAAGTAGAGGACAAGCATCAGTGCCACGCCTGACATACAGACGACCAACCCCATGAAGACTGCGGTCAATCCTTTTTCAAACCCATCCGGGTCTTTAAGTTGTTTTCTTATTTCCGGTCGTAGCTGATATTTAAACATGGTCTTCCAGTAAGGCGGAGTTTAAGTTGCCCATTCGATATCCTTCCGGGTCCAGCATCACATTGTTAAATCCTAAAGTCCTGAATTTTTCCTGTACCGACTTTTGTATGGACTGATCATTCTGGTAACGGGGCATTTCGTTTTTGTCGAGTTCAATACGAGCCAGGGTTCCCATATGGCGGACACGGACTTGAGTGAATCCTAAAGAGAGCAGAAGGTCTTCGGCCTGTTCGATCATGGCAAGTTTTTCTGGTGTGACCGGCTGGTTGTAGGGAATACGGGAAGACAGGCAGGCCATTGCCGGCTTGTTCCAGATGGAAAGATTCATCCGTCGAGACAATTCCCGGACGTCCTGTTTGCTGAATCCCGCTTCCACCAATGGGCTGCGCACGCCTTGTTCGCGGGCGGAGTCGAGTCCGGGCCGGTAATCACCCAGGTCATCGGTGTTGGTGCCATTTAAAATATGGGAACTGTTTTCCTGCTCAGCGACCTTTTTGAGGCTCGAATAAAGTTCTGTTTTGCAGTGGTAACATCGGTTGGATGGATTGGCCCGGTATTCAGGATTAGACATTTCCTCCGTTTCGATGACCAAATGTTTTACTCCGATTTCTTTAGCCAATTGACGGGAGGCTTCCATTTCCCTGGCTGGCACGCTGGCAGATTGCGCGGTAACCGCCAGTGCTTTTTCCCCCAATACTTCATGGGCGAGAGCGAGCACAAGAGTGCTATCGACCCCGCCGGAAAACGCCACCAGCACGCTATTCATTTCCCGGATCAGGGATTTTATTTTTTCAGTTTTCTGGTTGAGTGTCATGAGGGATTTTTAGAATTGATTCAGGCTAAGGGTAGCATACCACTAGGCGTGGGGCCAGTGTGCCATCGCTTTATTTGGCGAGCAAAGAGTTTTCTCGGCGCAATCAAGCTCTTGCCCAGTCGCCCCTGCGGCCAGCAGCCACTGGGCGTGGGGCCAGCGTGCCATCGCTTTCAATGGCTAGCAAAGAGTTATCTCGGCTCAACGAGTCATTGCTGTCTGTCTCTGGCGGATCGCCGGCAAAAAAAATCCGGGAACAGAGAGCACTCTGTTCCCGGACTCCGAGGAGGAGGTGTTTTCCGAGCAAAGGTAAAGGGCGCTACTCCCTTTACCTCCCTACTACTATTAGTGTAACGGAAGCTTCCGGGAGGACCTTATGTTTTTAAACAAAAGTTTTGCCTTTATTTAAGTTTCAAATCTGAACTGGAGCACCCAGGGAGATGAATTTATAAAGGCTAATGAATACAAGGAGATTGGGCCCCAGTGAGCAGGTAAATTTCTCCCTGCTATGGCAATTCATGCAGGGTTCGATTCACCTGCAGATGGGGTGAGAGGTTTTACCGAATGGGGTCAGGATAAATCGGCTTTAAGCTTCAGCTCCCGCAGTTGTTTCGGGTCCACTTCCGATGGGGCCTGAGTCATCAGGCAGGTGGCTTTCTGGGTTTTGGGGAAGGCGATCACATCCCGGATTGATCCGGCGCCTGAAAGCAACATGGTGACTCGGTCCAGTCCCATAGCTATCCCGCAATGCGGCGGGGCTCCATACTTCAGGGCGTCAAGCAGGAAACCGAATTTGGTCTCGGCCTCTTCCTGACCAATGCCGAGCAGTTTAAACATTTTCTCCTGGATTTCTTTTTGATGGATACGAATGCTACCGCCGCCGATCTCGTTGCCGTTGAGCACCAGATCGTAAGCCCGTGCTTTAATGGAGCCGGGGTCGCTCTCGAATTTCCCAAGGTCTTCTTCACGCGGTGCGGTGAACGGGTGGTGCATGGCGGTATACCTTTTTTCCGCTTCGTCATATTCCACCAGCGGGAACTCTGTGACCCAGATGAAGGCATTTTTCGATTCATCGATCAGGTTCAACTGTTTACCCAAAGCCAAACGCAGATGGGCAAGAGCATCGGCCACAATCTTGGGGGTGTCGGCAATAAAAACTACTGTATCGCCGGGTTGGCTCCCCAAAGCTTTTAGCATTTGGTCGAGCATTTCCTGCTCAAAGAACTTGATGATAGGCGACTGCAATTCATTTTCCTGAACCTTGATCCAGGCCATCCCTTTGGCGCCGTATGTTTTGGCAATTTCGGTTAAATCGTCCAGCATTTTTCGGGACAATACATCGGCACTGTTTTTGACATTGAGGGCGCGAACCTGTCCACCCGATTTCAGCACCTGGGCGAACACTTTAAACGAGGTGCCCTGGACAATTTCTCCCAGGTCAACGATTTCCATGCCGAACCGCATATCCGGTTTATCGGTTCCGAACCGATCGATGGCATCCTGATATTTCAGCACTGGGAAGGGCGCATCGATTTTAACATCGAGGACTTCCTTATAAATTTCGGCCATCATTTCTTCGATGATCTGGAATATGAGCTTTTCATTGCCGAAAGACATTTCAATATCGATCTGAGTGAATTCCGGTTGTCGGTCAAAACGTAAATCTTCATCGCGAAAGCATTTAACGATCTGGAAATACCGGTCCATGCCCGAGACCATGAGAATCTGTTTGAACAACTGTGGTGACTGGGGCAGGGCATAAAAACTTTGCGGGTTGAGTCGACTGGGCACCAGGTAATCCCGTGCTCCTTCCGGAGTGCTCTTGGTCAATACCGGGGTTTCTACTTCCATGAATCCGTTTCGATGCAGTTCATTTCTTGCTACCCGTGTGATGTCATAGCGCATTTTCAGGTTGCGTTGTAAAACCGGTCCACGAAGATCAAGAAACCGGTACTTCAAGCGCAGGGCTTCTGAAGTGTCCTGCGGTTCCCAGGGCGAGATGGGTGGAGTTTCCGATGGATTGAGAATATCCAATTCATCGACATAAACTTCTATTTTTCCGGTTTTCAGTTTCGGGTTCACCATGTCATCCGGCCTGGCGCGGACCTCGCCCAGGACAGCGATGACGAAATTGCCGCGAATGGATTGAGCGTGCTCGTGTGCCAGTTGGTCGATCTGAGGATTCAGCACCACCTGGGTCATGCCATATTTATCCCACAAGTCCACGAAGATGAGTCCCCCATGATCGCGCCGGGTATGCACCCATCCGCACAGGGTTACCGTTTCGCCAATATGGCTGTCCGACAATGTTCCGCAATCATGTGTTCGTTCGTTGTTCATTGAGGTTTGATCAGTCTTTTATGGGGTGGTTGTGGGCTGTAGCCAAAGCTCAGTAAGGTACTGAAAACAGGGCAGACTTGCAAGCGTTAATCTGGCAGGAAGGAGAGAGGTTCACAGTTCCGCGTTCTGTGAGGTTTCCTCAGTATCCGTTTCTTCCTGCATCGCTTCTTCCTCGGCCCGTTGTTCCGCTTCGATGCGGGCCAACTCCTGTTCCTTGCGTTTTTTATGCAGTTGAGATTCGACCACCATCTGTGGCTTGATCTTTATTGCCAGGGGAATGTTGACCGTACTGCATGAGCGCATGCAGACTCCGCATCCGGTACAAATATTTTTGTCGATGATCGGTTTGTCGTTCACCTGATGAATCGCTCCTGGAACCGGGCAGTCGATCACACATTGCTGGCAGAATGTTTCGCCGTAGGCCTGACATTTTTTCTTATCTAAAATGGCGTAACCCATATTCACATCGGTGAGCTGTTGTACCGGAAGCAAGGCTCCATCGGGACAGGCCGAGATGCAGGGCAGTTCGGTGCACATCACACAAGGGTTGCGCATGGGGTCAATATAGGGCGTGTTGAAAACGAGGAACCCCATTTTCTTAGGCGCACGCAGGATGGCATCTTTTGGGCAGGCGTGGATGCATTCATCGCAATGGGAACAAGCCTGCAAAAACTGCCTCTCAGAAATCGCGCCTGGCGGCCTTAGTAGGGGAACCCGTTTGGTGATCTTGTCCATCACCTTGTTGATGCCATCAATTTTACCCTGGACCTTGTTGACGGCGGGTTTGGCGAAAAAGTGGACGCCCTGGCGCAATAAATTGCGGCGGTCGTATTCCGGGTCCTCGGCTTCCTCAAGCTCAAAAATATTGTGGCCGACTTCTGCCGGTGTCTCGATGGGTTCAGGTTCTTCGACAGGTTCTTCCATCGATTGAGAGTCGGGCTGGGAGTCCGGTTCTTCTTCGGGATCTGATTTGAACTTCGATATCAGTCGCTTAAAAAATCCCTTTTTCGGGGCAGGTTCGGCTTCTTCAATTTCGTCCCCTTCGACAGGTTCCGATTCGGCAAGAACCTCGGGCTCCTCTTCATCCTCTGTCAGGTCCCGGGAATCTTTTTTAGCGGTTTCTTGCGCTTCGTTTTCTACGGCGGTGCCGAAGTCGAGGAAGTTGCCAAACGAAAACATATCCCGGCGGGACATTTCTTTGGGTTCTTCCTCGATGGGTTCCGGGGTGATGGTTTCCTTGTCGAGGCTCAGGGGATTGGGTTCCGTCTCGGCACTACTGTGGTTTCCACGCTGGTCTTCGCTGATATGCTCCTCAACGTTCCGACGGGTGGCCTTCTTTTTACCCTTAAAGGTTTCTTTTGCGAGATTATGTCTAAATTTCATGATCGATCCCGGCCCACTCCCGTGGGAGGGAACTGGGCAAGGGCTTGATTGCGCCGAGAAAACTCTTTGTTCGCCCAATAAAGCGACGGCACACTGGCCCCACGCCCAGTGGTTAGAGCCAGTTATTTTCTTTGGCGATATTATTAAAATCGTGCCAGTTTTGTGCGTCCGCGTTTTCCAGCATGTATTCGTCCATGGCCAGTACCAGCGGGTGGCCCTTGTTGACAAAGGACTGCACCGTAGGGAACCGCAGGATGAAAGTTGTGACTGCGGCTTTACCCAATGTCATGATATTCGCGTCTTTTAAGACAGTCTCGAGGACTTCTCCGGCATTTTCCGGAGTGATCGACTCGAACAACTGTGCTGTTTTTTCTTCCAGTTCAGGGTGATCATCACAAGCGATGGCGGCGCGCATCTGTAGTTCGAGAATCTTCTGGTAATCGGCCTCGTCATACTCACCTTCCATCCGGCCTTCTTCCCAGGCTGATCCTTCCAGGTTGCGTTCTCCTGCACTATCTTTACGTTCAGACGTTTCCGAAAATGCCAGATTTGCTTCATCCAGCAGAATCTTGGCTTTAACTTCCGCGCTGGTTTCCGGGGTAGACATAACTTTTTTCGTGCTCCATTGACTATAGGGTTGATACCGGGTCACTGCCGAACTTGCTCCCCTGAGTACTTACAGGAAGCTTTTCCAGCTTTTGCCCGATTTTGATTAAGGGTATAGAGGGCAATATGTTAGCATTAACCCGGTAGATTCCAAAAAAATAAAAACGACTCATCAAACGAACTGCGGGAACCTGTTATGAAGAAGGTCATGTTGATATTTCCGCCGGAATGGGTGCCAACCGCCCCTTATCTGGCATTGCCGAGCCTTGCGGCGGTTCTGCGACAAAACGATATAGAGACTGTGCTCAAAGATATCAATGTGGAGATGTTTGACCACTTTTTTACCTCTGGATTCCTGTTTTTTGTCCAAAACAAAATACAGGCCCGGTTGAAGGCGCTGATAGAGAAGGAGAGGGGCGAGCCGTTAAGTCCGGAAGATGCCGAACTGAAACAAATGCTCAGCGACTACCAGCAGATCGACCTGGACTTCCATATCGATAAAGTGGTTCGTGCCAAGAAGATCATGCGGGGGCCGGAATTTTATGAGGTCGAAAAAGCCGAGTGGGCGCTCAACGCTTTCAGGGAAGTCATGGAATATATTTCTGTTTGTTACTTTCCCGCCAGCATCAATTTTTACCCGGTCGAGAGCAACCTCAACGTGTACCGACCCTGGGTCTCTGACGACCTTTTGAAAGTTCCCCACGACAGGCAGGTCAATGTTTATGCTGACATCTGCCGTCAGTTGGTGTTGCGATCCGTCAAAAAAGAGAAACCAGATGTCATTGGCATTTCCATCGGTACTCCGGTGCAGTTGATGTCGGGCATCACCTTTGCCACGTTGATCAAAGAAGCCTATCCCGATATTCATGTGACCGTTGGCGGCAACATCATCACCCGGCTGAAAGATGAATTTTCCAAGATGCCACATTTTTTCGGCAAAGTGTTCGACTCGATGATCACTTACGAGGGCGAACACGCCATGGTCTGGCTGGTGGAAGCTTTGTCGGGCAAACGAAAAATATCTGAGGTCCCCAACCTCATCTATAAAGATGAGGAAGATAAGGTGCATGTCAACGAGACTTATCAGGAACGGGTCAACGAATTACCGCCGCCGGATTTTGACGGCATGCCGTGGGAAAAATATTTTTCGCCGGAAAAACTCGTGCCCTATCTGGGTACACGCGGTTGTTACTGGGGCAAATGCACGTTTTGCGATCACGGTGCCGGTTATATCGACCAGTTTCGTGCCAAACATGCCGACCAGATTGTCGATGAACTGGAGTACCTGAAGAACAAACTCAACGCCAAACATTTTATGTTTACCGATGAGTCGTTCCCGCCGGCCCTGTTTCTCAAACTGCCGCCAATGATGGTCGAGCGCGAACTCGATATTTACTGGACCACGCTCATCCGATTTGAGTCGCAACTGCTGGAGCCGAGTGTGTGGGACATGGCGCATAAATCCGGTTGCCGGTCACTGTATTACGGGCTGGAGTCGGCCAACGAGCGCATCATCAAACTGGTGAAAAAAGATACCGATATTGAGGCCGCGAAAATCAATCTGGAACAGGCCAAGCGGGTAGGCATCTGGAGCCACGTGATGTGTTTTTACGGGTTCCCCTCAGAAACCGAAGCCGAGGCGGAAGATACACGGAAATTCCTGTTGCAGAATCGGGATAAGATTCCCTCAGTAGAAATGTATTTCTTCGTGCTCTATAAAAACGCGCCGGTGATGTTCGCGACTGATGAGTACAAAATAAAAATTAAGGAAATTCCCGAGCACGATCTGGCTCTGGATTTTTATTACACTCCGGAATCGGGCCAGACCACCGAAGAAGCGATGGCGCGCTATGAAGATTTTTACCGCAACGATTTCGACCCCTGGGCATTACGCATCAACGCCCGTGAACACGTGTTCCTCTACATCACGCATTTCGGTACCAGCGATTTACCCCACCTCTACGTCAAGAACACCCCTGAATCCGAAGGGTTCCAACTCGAATCCAAACCCTGCTGGGACATCAGATAAAGCCGGGAACGCCCGGCGGCGAATTGGTCTGTGCTCGTTAAAGCGAATCACCACTTTTGGGCTTCTGGATGGAAGTTTTAATGATTCCCCCTGATAAGGGGGAGGTTTTTTTATCCGTGTCCATCTGTGGTTGAAAAGGTTTTCGCGGCTCGCGAACGATAGTGAGCGTTTGCCGCACACTGGCCCCACGCCTAGTGGTTAATTTGGTCGTTTGAAGCCGCGCATTTGTGGCACGTTGCCATCGAAGTGGCTTGTTGCTTGATCTGAGGCGGGTTGGATTTCTTTCTTTTCTTCCGGCGCTTTTTTCTCCAGCAGGAATACACAGAGATCGGGATTGACCTGGTTTTCCGGGCACATTTTCAGGTGCTGGCGGAAGAACGGCATATTGTAAATCGGATCGTTGTAAAGTCTATCCAGTCCGTAATGCTGAAACAGGCCTTCCAAAGGGCGTGGTCCGACCAGGTAGAGGAATCCGCCAGGCAGAAGGGACCCTGCCAAAGTTTTCAGCATGCTTTCGCAGGCTTCGCGGTCCTGATGGTACATGAACGGAATCCATTTAAAGATCAGTCCGTATTGTTCGCTGTAGGCATGGGAGATATGGTCCTTTTCCGGCAGAAACGAAACCTTCTCCAGATTGTTCAGCTGGTCGCGTGACCGGGCGTAGTTCCACAGCAGTTGCGCATTTTTCTGTGCGAATTCGTTGTCGCTGTACAGGACGGTGTATTCACGTTCTTTGGTGCAATCGATACAACCGGCCAGCACCGTGTCAAACGTGTGAATGAGAACCTTGTTTATTTTTTCCAGCCTATGCGGCATGGCCGGGGCCATTTCCATGTAGTAGAAAATCTGGTCCAGCACCATCGGTTGCAGGGAAGACTCATCAACATCGGCTGCACCTTCGGGATAAAACGGCACCGTATATTGCGCCTTGATTGGATCGACCACTGGCGGCTCCCCATTGAAGAACCATTTCCAGGTAAACGGGGGCTTGGGCTGTGCTTTGGTTGGTTGCGTCTGCGGGCGGAGCCCCCAGACGGGATCAAAAGGAATTTCCCTGCCAAACTCCCCTTCCATCAGGATGAACGTTTGTGTCCCCACCGTGACTTCCCGTTCAATGGGTGGTTTTCTCACTCCTCCGCAATTGGTGAAGGGAAAGGTGATCGGGTCATCGTGAACGGTGACTTTGTAGAGGTAGCCATCCTGTGCGGTGATGACTACTTTATGGCTATCGCTGAAATAACGTACGGGCGCGTGTTTTTGCGGTGTCCATGTGATCTCATGTGAGGTCATCGGGTCCATGAATATTTTTTTGATGTCTTTACCTTCCGGTCCCTGTGGTACAAAAAATGCCGAAAAAATGTTGAACGCTTCTTTCGATGGGTAAGTCGGAAGGCCACGATATCTCAGAGGCGGCAGTTCTTCTTCCCGCGACTGGTCGTTATGGATGCCCCAGATGAATTCGAACACCGCCCCGCCGGTTCCCGGCAAAGTGGATTGGAATAGTTCAACGACCGGAATCAGGTCGAGCCGAGCCCAGTTGATCTGGAACATGAAACTGATAAAAAGAGACTTGTCGAAATTGCCTTCGTGCAGGGCGTAGAGTCCATCTTTGGTTAGCTGGATATTGTATTTGCCGTCTCCCTGATGGATCATATGCTCATCGTTATAGAAGTATTTCACCTCGGAGCAGGGGACGCGCCAGGCTTCGGCGGCTTTTTCGCGCAGGTCATCAAGCGACATTTTCTCCCAACCGTCATGACTGCTGATGTCGATTTGCGTCTGGAAGGTTTTGGCGCGGGGCTTGATGCCGACCCATTGCCGGTTGTCGAGTTGCACCCTGGCCAAAGCCAGTCGCATCTCACCGTCACTCTCGGTCCACAGGGCCTCATGCAGAGGATGGCCTTCCGGATCGGTATAGAGGAAACGCCTGCCCTTATCGTTGTAAAAGACTATATGCCCGGTTGGGTTGACGGCGACACGGGTACTGGCCACGCTGGGAGAGCCATTTTCGAACCACAGGGTGCTTCCTTCGTGCTCCTGGGACTCCAGATTGGGGATTTTCTTTTCCAGCTCTGTGGCAAACTCAAGGTTCTCGGCGAAGGTCAGTGAGCCTTCTCCGGTCAATGCATTGATCAGCTTTTCTGTGTTTTTCATTTTTTCAGGTAAACTCCTCGTTAAGCGAAGGATTAATTTATAGTAACCCTCGTGCGCTCGCAAGATAAAGTTGTATTCCACTGGCTAGAATGGGATTTTCCGCCTTGTTGACAGGGGGCGATCTGACCTTTATAATTCATAGTCTAAATCCGTGAAATATAGACTGTTTCCAGTTGTTTCCGATTTTGTCGGGCCGATAGACCGTGGCCTTGGTGTTCGGGAAATATTTTTATTTTCAGGGCATCTCCATTAATTACAAACTCATTTTTGTGAAGGCGGTATCAGGTATGGATGAGGGTAGAAATTTCGAGAAACTCGGTTATGAGAGTTTGCAGAAAAACAATATTGAGGATGCGAAATCCAACTTCCTTGAAGCGTTGAAGCATATGGAAAAGGCCGGGGATGACACGGGCCAGGCCTATGTGCTTGGCAACCTGGGAAATATTTTTTTCCAAAGCAAACAGTTCGATAAGGCAGAAGATTTTTACTCCCGTTCTTTGACCTTCATGGAAAAACTCAAGGATGCCAAAGGCATCGAAAGCTCCCTCGGCAACCTCGGTAGCGTTTATTTTTATCAAGGCAGTCTGGAAAAGGCGGAAGAGAGTTACCAAAAAGCTCTTACGATTATGATAGAGACCAACAATTCGCTGGGTCAGGGAATTTATAATGAATATCTGGGCAATACCAGTCTGAAAAAAGATGACTTGGAAGAGGCCATTGACTATTACCAGAAAGCCCATGAGTTCATGGTGCTGGCGAAGCAGGATGAACGAAAAATCCAGCAACTGGGAGATAGAGTCGAGTCCCTTAAAAAACACCCCACCTACTTGAAAAAGAAAGAATCCGCTTTGTTGACCGAAGTGGAGTCCCTCACATCAACAGGACAAAAGACCCAGATCATTGCCAAACTGCAGGATCTGGAAGAGCTTTACTTCCAGTGGAACCGGATGGACGATGTGGCTAAAACCATTCAAAAAACCATTGCCGCGTTGGAAGACATGCAGGACAAGATCTCGGCGGGAATCTGTTATGCAAATCTTGCCGGGATTTATCTGCAAATGGCCAGCGAAGGGCAAACGGAAAAGGTGGATGAGGCCGAGGTCAATTTCAAAAAAGCTATAGAGGTGATGGGTGATTCTGACAAACGCAGAAACTCGTATCTTCTGGGGAGCCTGGGGAATATTTATCTCAACAAAAACCAGCTTGATCTGGCCTGGGAATATTACGAGAAGTCCCTGAAGGCCATGCAGGAATTGGGTGACGGGATGGGGGAAGCCAGAGGTTATGCCAATCTGGGTAATGTCAAAAGTCTGCAGAAAGACTGGGATGGCGCTCAGGAACAGTATTTCAAGTCTCTGGAGCTGATGGAAAAACAGGAGAACCGGCCTGGAACTGCTCAGCAATGTGAATCGCTGGGAGATATTTTTGCGAAAAAGGAAGAGTTTGATCAAGCGGAAGATTATTTGATGCGGGCCAGTGACTTGTATGAAGCGATGAAGGAGACAGGGTCGGTTCAGGAAGTGCAGAACAAGTTGATGCTCATTTTTTCCCAGCCCAAATATCTGGAAGGCAGAAAACAACAAATTCGCGAAGCCCTCAATAAGCCGGAGGCCGAGAAAGACAGCAAACTCAAGCTGGCCTTGTTGAGCGACTTGGGCAATGTTCTATTCATGGCCAATGAATGGGATGAAGCGTGCGATTTGGCAAAGGAGACCATTGCCATGCATGAAAAGTCTGGGGACAAGGCGGCATTGAGCGCGGCCTTGGGGAACCTGGGGAGTATTTTTATGCAAAAACAGGATTATGACGGAGCCGAGGAAAACTATGCTCGCGCCATTGAACTCAAACAGGAGTTGAAGGACCAAAAGGGTCTTCAGGATATATATGGCAGTTATTTGAATGTCCTGATCATGGCGGGGAAAATAGATAAGGCGGAAAAGCTGATCAAAAAATCCTTAAAGGCTCATCAGGACAGCAACAATACGGCTGGAATCGTGTTTGAGCAACGCAACCTGGGAAATATCTGTCTGCAGAAAACCGACTGGTTTAACGCCGAGAAAAGTTATTTGAAGGCCCTGGAAATCAATACCCAGTCCGGAAACAAGCCGGAGATGGCGGAAGATAATCGGAATATTTTTACCCTTTATCTGCAAAAGGAAGACTGGGTACAAGCGGAAAAATTTGCGCTGAAATCCCTGGCAATTGCCGAGGACATTAAGGACTATAGAAATGCTTGCGCCGATTGCCGCATTCTCTCGAACATCTATGTGGAAAAAAAGGAACGCTCCAAGCAGGAGGACTACTACAAAAAGGCTCTGGAGAACTCCCAGACTCTTGGTGACCCAAAAGAGATTGTCATCGACCTCAGGTTTTTGGGTAAATTCAATATTGGACGAGGGTACAAGGAAAAAGCCGGTGAACATTTCAGGCAAGCTTTCGCCCTCTCCACGCAGTTGAACGACAAAAAAGAAATAGCCGAAGACTACCGTAACCTTGGCAATCTCGCCTTTAGCAATGGCGACCGTAAAGACGCCGAAGATACCTATCTAAAAGCTTTGGCACTTGCCCGTGAGATTAAAGATTATCAAGGTGCGGGTCAGGACTTGACCTATCTGGGCAACTTGAAATTTAAAGACATGTTGTTTGAGGAAGCGGAAAATCATTTCAACGAGGCCAGCAATTGCTTTGAACAAACCAAGAGCTGGACCAGCCTGATTCAGTTTTACTTGACGGTGGCCCGGATGGAGATCATGGTGTCGCGGTATGACCCCGCAGACGAATTCACCGCTAAAGCCAGGAAAATTGCCAAAGATTTAGGCGATCCGCCGCAGATCATGGCGGCGCTTCAGGATATCGAAAAATTCAAAGATACGGTCGATAAGAAATAGTTGCTGTTTTGACGGATTGCCCCTTTCAAGGGGTCGGCTGGAGCCATTGGCAAGCCTGGGCTCATGAATGCGGAATGCAAGGTTTTTCAGAGCATAACGATATAAAAATTAAAGGCCATTTGTCTTGACACAGACCTTTAAAAGAAGATAAATTACTGGATCGTTGGCTCTTAATCCAGTGGGAAGACTTTGCCCTGTTCGCGGGGTTGTTGAATTTTTAATCATTATAGTGGTGTGAAAGAATGAAGGTCAATTATAGTGCTCAATTGATGGAAGAGTCTGCTTTTCGGCATCTCAACCATTTGGAAAGATCCGGTTATCGTGCTGATTATGACGAATTCCATTCCCTTGCCGATCCTATCTACGAACTCCCTGAAGATGACCGGGAGATTGCCTTTGAAAAGGTCAACCGTCTATTTTTCCTTGAGAGGTTAAAGCTGGGAGATCACGTGTTGCGTGCTTTGGAGGCGGTAGGTCTTATTCCCAAGCGCAGGCGTACAGTTAGAAAGTCTGCTCTGGAGGTGGCTCAAAAAACGGAGCCTGAGGAACCTGAAAATCAGGAGGGTGTTCAGGAAGAGCAGGCCAGTGGAGAAGAAGCGGAAGAGAGCCAAACCGCAGTCGCCGAAACGGATGGTGAGGGCGAGCTTGAAGATGACGATGAAAAAGATAACGAAATTGCTTATGATCTGGCCCGTGAATTTGAGGAACGCATCAAAGAAGTGACGGTGAAACGGGCGATCAATAAAGTGGATGAAGGTTCTAATGTGCTCAATCGTGTTTCCGGCAACCCCCTCATTGAAATGAGAGTTCTGGCGAGCCGGTTCAGCAATCCTGAAGAAGCCCAGGAACTCGATGCCTTCCTGATCCATGAGCTCATGCACGCCAAAGATATGGTAGACCCCGAGTTCGACTACGAAGATGCTTTTATTCCTGGCAATCCATCCGTAAAAAATCTCATAACCGCGAGGTTCAGACTTTTATGGAATATGTATGTAGACTCCCGGTTGGCGCGCATGGGCGTTGTTTCTGTTTTGCCCAAGGAAGCCAGGTACCGTGAGTTCGATAATTTTTACCGTAAAATTCCGGAAAAGCAGAGAAAAGGAATTTTTGAAGGACTGTGGAAAACTGAGAAACTGACGCACGAAGAGCTTCTGTCCATGGCTACCGATCTCGATACCCTGATGAGCAAGTATGTGGATCCGGGAGAGATGACGGATGAAGACAAAGATTATATCCATCTGCAAGGGTCTCCTTGCCCACTCTGCAAATTTCCGACCTATAACTGGGTGGATGATCCGGAAAGTATTTGTGATGAGATGGTGATTGAAGCCATTCAGATCGATTTCCCGGACTGGGAAAGTCGAGACGGGGGTTGTGACCGGTGTATTGAGGTTTATGAATTAAGAGCTGGTGTGGGTTGATCATCAGCCTTTCTATGTTACGGCCCGAAAGCATCCGGGTGCAGTCTAAGGAGCGGTACGACGCTCTCAAGAAATTGGTTAACGCAACAAGGAGGTCAATATGGGCAATGTAACTCATTCAAAATCAAGTGGTGATCCAATGCTCGCGGTACTTGGGCAAACGGGTTCCCTGGAGGAGTTGAAAGAGGAAAGGATATCCCTGCAATTAGCCAGAGGGCGTTGTTACGATATTCTTTCCAGTGCTTTCAGTTATCCATGGAACCGAAAATTTTTCCGGCCTAAGTCTTTACTTGAGCCTATGGACATTGTGCTTGTCGATGAAGAAGACTGGAATCATGTTAAATCGCTCATTGAGGGAATCTGTAAGTATTTGCCTAAAATGACCGTCAAACAGGCGCAACAGGAATTTATCAGGGTTTTTGGACATGCTGTTTCCATGGAATGTCCTCCTTACGAGATGCAGTACGGTACTGAGGGGGGTATTCAGTCCCAGACCGATGTTTTGATTCAGTTGGGTGGTTTTTATGAAACCTTCGGGTTTGAACAGCCTCGCAACAGGACAAGGGAAAGGGTGGACCATATTTCCATTGAGCTGGCGTTCATGTTTTTCATGTGTTTCCGAGCCGCTTTTGGCATTCAAAACGGACACGAGGAAAGAAACATCAATGTCCTGAACAGTAGCATGAAGAAATTTATTCGCAACCATATAGGCAGATGGGGTCCTCTGTTTTGTATCTTTACCTCCCGGAAGGCCGAGCGGGGACTCTATAAGGATATTGTTGATATTCTGGCGATTTTCCTTAGAAACGAGAGCCATCTGCTGGATATCAACCCGGTCAAGGTTGAAGAACCGGAATATCGGTCCTTGTCTTATAGTATGGAAAATGATTTAGTCGCTAACGCACCGTCTGAGTGTGAACCGCGATAAGAAGCTGTTTGAATAAACGGGGCAATGCCCCCTTAAAAGCCGGAGTTGAGCCGCCCATGCTCATCTCCGGTTTTTTTTCCGCTCAGCGCGGGCCAAGTGTGCCATCGCTTTATTTGGCGAGCCAAGAGTTATCTCGGCGCAATTAAGCCCCTGCCCAGTCGCCCCTGCGGCTAGCAGCCAGCGTGCACGTTATATTCTTCATTAGCCTTCGTGCCCCGGAGGGGTACTACCTGTAAAGACAAATCCCTGCAATTTGCCCCCTCGCCAGAGGTTTTTTTTAAATCCTGTGTGCTTGAATCCGCATCTAATACCCAACTGTGTGCACCTTGGGCAGACTCTTTGGCCCTGCCCACTCTATCCAGAAATGCGCCATGCAAAAATGATGGCGGCGAATTCGGATTCTCAATGTTTATCTACGATTCCATGACTCAGGGGTTGGAGCTCCTTGCAATGCGTGAGTTGCAGGATGCTGAAAATTTGTTTTTGGGCATTGTAAATGACCCCTATTCACAGCCTGAAGAAACCAGGCAGGCAAAGGAATACTTAGGCGATATCCGTGACTGCAAAAACGGGGATAAAACCCTCGACTTTGCCCAGTACAAGGGATTGATCAAAAAGGTTGTCGTCTCATTGGATTATGTGGATCAGCTTATTGCTGGCATTTATTTTTCTCCAGCCCACTCTTATAGCGAAATTGACCAGAAACTCTCATCTGAAATCCCCTCAATTGTCAGCCGCCTCAAGCAAATCAAAATCAGGGATATTTCCGCTCGTGACAAATTGTTCGCAAGGTTTGAAAGGGGTGGGGCACGCCTGATCCGGAGCCAGTTGGGACAGAGCAGTGCTGAGCAGAAGGGCCCTTCATTCAACAGTGACCGCTATAAAACCATCTTTAGAAAATTTATTGAGCAGATCAATCCCTTCCTGCTGGAACGGCACCTTGAACTTTTGGATTATATTTTATCCACTGGCGAGATCCAGCTTTTGGAAGACTCCAAGCTCACTGCTTTAACGCCTAAATATGTATGGATTATTGAATCCACCTTGAAAAGCCAGTGGTATTTGTTGCGGAGTTATTTTTTTAAGGCCAGGGCGGAAATCGAATCTCAGTTCAAGAAGAAGGAAGGAACCCGCAAATACTGGGAAGAGGTGAAGTATAAGAAAATAAAAATTTTCGAGGACTGTGGTTTCAGTGAGGCGAACATCCAGAAGTTTCTTTTCACAGACAAGTTGAACTATAAAACTCTGGAAGAAATTTACAGTTTTGCAGGCACCATGGATCTGGCTTTGATGCCGCGTGATGTCAGCCTTGCTTTGAGGGGTGTTGAAAAAGCTAAAGATCATATCCGGGAGCGGGGAGGTTTCCTTATGGGAAACCGGAAAATTTTTCAGGACAGCCTCATGAAGTTGGGGTTTTCAAAAAAAAATTCCTATGTTATTGCGAAGCAGGCAAAGTGTTTCAACAATCATCAGATCAGTGAAGCTTTTGAACTCGCCTTAAAGGTGGCTCGTGATGAAATCGCATGGTATCGCATCCCCCCCACTTCGGAGAATTTAAAAAATGAGATCGAAAACCAGTGCACCAAGCATTTGAGCACGGTACGAATCCATTTGTTTGAAAGAGGGAGGTTAAACAAAATCCTGCTTCAGGAAGGAAAAAAACTGATCCGCAGTTACCTTGAAACGGTTTACGGGGATAAGGTTTCAGAACTGCATTGCTATTTTCGCCTGGAAACCATTCATCAATATTATAAATTGAAATATTTTCAATATCACGAAGAAGCTGTTCCCAGCGTTTCCGAACTGATCAAGATAAGCAGAAAGGAGTTTCAGCCAACCCTTAAAAAAGGTTATGAGGCTTTCGTGAAAAAGAAGCGGCTAAAAATTCCTACTGCTTTGTACAAGAAAATCGCCTCTAAACAGTCTGTAACAGAATGGGAGGATGCGTACACCACCCCGGAAGAAAAAATTCTTTTGCGGTTCTGGTTTTTGATGGATCACGGAGTAGCGATAAACCAGAAACTTGTGGATCGCGGAGTTTTGAAGCCAGGGTTTGACCTTCGGGAACTTTTAAACCACTAGGCGTGGGGCCAACGTGATACCCCATTCGGGGCATGAAGGCTAAGTAAGGAAAGCCTTATCAAACCACCCTCGCCTCAATCCTCTCCCTTCAAGGGAGAGGAAGCAAAATATTCCTTCTCCCCTGGAGGGAGAAGGCTAGGATGAGGGGGACTTCAAAACTCGGTCCTTTCCTCATTCATTTTCTCGTGCAATATGCGGGTTTAGCGGCGCAGGATCTGATTCATTCTGTTTTGCATATCCTTGAGGGGCATGAGATCGCCTTTTTTCGAGGCCGCCGCGATTCCTTTTTTATATGTTTCAATGGCCGCTTCCTTGTTTGAGAGTTTTTCCCAAGTTTTTCCCAGAAGCAGGTAGGCGGCGGAATAATCCTGATATGCTTCAATGACAGTTTGTAGAGGTTCGAGTCCTTCCTGGTAACGGCCTGTTTCCAGATAGATGGAGCCGAGGCCAAAGTTGGCGACCTGATCTTTCGGGTCAATCTCCAGCACCTGTTTAAACATTCCAATCCGTTCTTCCATCTCTTTCTTTTTTTGTTCTGCTTCTTTTTTCTGTAACTTTTTCGCCATGTTTTTTTCAATGGCTTGTTCAAACTGAATAGCAGTGGCCTCGGCTTTTTCATGTTCCGCATCTTCGATTCGGCCTTGCTTCATGTAGTAGACCGAAAGGTTGGTGTGGGCCATGATTTCCTGGGGGTTGATTTCTACCAGCCTTTTCATTAAGGAGATGGCTTCATCCAACTTGTCTTGCCTGGAAAGAAAAACTCCCAGAGCTTCATAAGCTTCTGCATTTTTTGCATCCAGTTCAATGGATTCCCGAAGCAGAGAGATGGGGTGGTCGAGGTCATCCTGCTCCTTGTAGATTTGTAGAGCCTGGGTCAGGAGTTTTTTAGAATGGTCCTTTCGAGTCTGGGCTTGATAAAAGGGCAATAGGCAGGTTTTGACCTTGAAGGGCTTGTCATCAATGGTTACTTCCAGGTCTATATCCGGACTTCTATGGTCTTTATGTATATACGCAAGTGAAATGACTTTATTGAGGGTGACAGAACGCACCGAGCTCTTAATCGTGCCTATTTTTTTCTCCCCAAGCTGAAGAGTCCCATTGAAAGGCGGGAGGTCTGATCCTTCAACGGTCAGGCCCATCAAGGCAAAATTGGGCGCGCCGTAGGTCTTGATTCGGGCGATCACTTCCTGCCCGATATAACAGCCTTTGTTATAGCTGACCGAGGTGTGCTCCAATCCGGTTTCAGGCAGGATATTTTTGCCATCCATATCTTTGCCGAAAATGGGGAGGCCAGCCTCGATCCGCAAAACTTCCCGTGCCGCAGTGCTTACTTTTATTGGGGGCGTTTCAGTTTCCAGGAATTTCTGCATCAACGCATCTTTGAATTCATTTTGAAAACAAAGAATATACCCTTCTTCTCCCGTCAGGCTTTTCATGATAATGTCCACCCGATTTTTATCCAGGCTCAGTTGAACGATGTCATTGGGTTTTTGGTTTTGCTTGGAGAAAATTTTTTCCAGAATTATGGGGCTCCTGGGACCCTGGAGTGCCAGCAGGTCATGGTTTAAGGCGGTGAACTGAACATCCTCACGAAAGCGGAAACTCTCCAAATGGTTTAGCAGTACTTCTTTTTGTGAGGTGTCCACCAGAATCAAGGCTGAATGTTCTTCTATCCGGTGAATGGAGAAGTTGGCGATCAGTCGGGCCTGACGGTCGGTGATAGCATTGTTTTGCCCCTGCCCCACCTGCAATGGCAGTACGTCATTTGTGGTTTGGGTTTGCAGGAAGGAGAGGGTATCTTTGCCTTTTGCCGAGATCAGGCACCCGTCTTCAAGCAGAAAATAACCGCAATGGCTGCGGACTTGGTTGATCTCTTCCTGGGTTTCGGGAGTGAGCTGCATAAGTTATGAAAGCAACCCCCTCAGTCCTCCCTTATCAGGGGGAGGCTTTTTTATGATCCCCCCTGATAAGGGGGGCCAGGGGGGTTAAATGAAGTTTATTGTACTCCCTCTTTCTTAAAGAGGGTTGGGGTGATTCACATCAAGGGGTGTTTGTTTTTTCAAGTGATGGAAAAAGATTCCCCGCATCCGCAGGTGGAGGTGGCGTTCGGGTTGACAAAAATGAACCCTTTTCCCTGCAAGCCGTCCTGAAAATCCAGTTGCATGCCTTTTAAATAGATCATGCTTTTGGCGTCCATGTAGACGTTAAAGCCTTCGTGCGAAATAATGGTGTCGCCATCTTCCTGCGGAGTGAATTGCAGGTCATAAGACAAACCGGAGCACCCGCCGCCCTTAACTGCGAGACGCAGTCCGATATCAGGATTGGCTTCTGCTTTAACCAGCCGGATGACTTCATCGTTGGCTTTAGGGGTGATTTTAACAAAATCTACGTCGACTGCCATGAGCTCCTCCGGGAATTTTTCTTTAAATGATTCTTTTTACTTCTATTAGATAGTACATAGGACCTTAAAGATTCTATAATTATACTCAATTTTAGTATTTTTCGTCAAATCTGCGCTCAGCCTAGAGGTCGACGGCGACCGGGGTGGGTACATTATTTAAAATCAATAAGATATGCTCGCTCTGCGGCAGAGGGTTTAAAGCGGAAAGTGTTGAAAAAAGCTTGCAAAGCATAAATCTTTTTGGCAAAAATAGAATCAAATAAGACATAGATCGTTTAAACCCCTAATGGAGAAAGAGATAAGGATGATCAGTATTCCGGATTTAATTGGTTTGGTTCAAACCGCGGTCCCTGACGCGGAAGTGAACGCTTTGGATAAAACAGGGATGAAAGACCATTTCATCATTCACGTCACCTCAAATGCTTTTGAAGGGGTGGGTATTATGGATCGGCACCGTATGGTCATGGAAGCTCTGGACCCGGCTATGAAAGATGGACGGCTCCACGCGGCAGAAGTCAAAACAGCGACACCCTGAATCGTCCGCATTTATCCCTTTTATAAATTATTTATAGTGTTGTTATATTTCATAAGGAGTAGGTAATGTCTGGTATTGAAGATCAAATTAAAGAAGAAATCGCGGCAAATAAAATCCTGATCTACGGAAAAGGTACGAAACAGCAACCGCAATGCGGGTTCACCGTGGAGACCATCCAGTTTTTCAATAAATATGGTTATCCCTTTGAAGTAGTTAATTGTCTCGAAGATATGACCAAGCGTGAAGCCTTAAACAAAATGACCAACTGGCCGACTCTGCCAAAAGTTTTTATCGACGGCAAGTTCTACGGCGATACGGATATCCTCGATGAGATGGAGTCTAAAGGTGAAGTGGAGCCTCTGATCAAAGCCGCGTTTGGTGAATAATGATCCCTCTTTAGGGCCATTGGTTAATAATCAACAAAAGGGATACTTCTCATGCCTGATGAGTTAGAAGTTGGAGACCGCGCGCCTAATTTTGAATTGCCCGCTGTCTATGGTTATAAAGCAGGTAAGTCAAGCCCATCGGCTGAAGAAAAGGTGACAGTCAGCCTGAAGGATTTTCAGGACAAAAAATGGGTGATTATAGTTTTTTACCGGCAGGATAGCAGTCCTGAAGATACGCGCCTCATGGTCGGATTCAATGAGTGGAACCGAAAATTTAAAACTCGCGAGGTGGAAGTTCTGGGGTGCAGTTGGAATGGTGTGAATTCGCATCAACAGTTTATTGAGGTTTTCCAGTTTGGCTTTACCTTTTTGGCAGATGAGCACAAAAAGGTCACGGAACTTTATGGTGTGATCAAGGAAGAAGATGACCTGGGCCAGATGGTCAAATACATCGAACGCTCTGCTTTTGTCATTGATAAAACAGGAATGATCCGGGCAATCTGGAGAGATATCGAAGACCTCCGGGGGCACTCTGCAACGGTCTGGGAATTCATCCAAAAAGAAAAACGCTAACCTCCTAGGCGGAGGGCCAGCACTGCATTACCCAACAAGCGGACCGAGCACTCAAGCGCAATACTTTAATGTCTTCCCCCTGATAAGGTGGACGTGATATTTAGCCATAGCTCTCGTGCCCCGCAGGGGTATTGAGGGGGTTGCTTTTTATTGCTAGCAACGATGTTCTCGGCTTGACGGCCTATTGCCCAGTGGTAACTAGCAATTACTCTTTAAGCCGAGAGTAGCGTTGTCAGCCAGAAAAAGCTATTGCCTATCGGGTCCAGCGTCACGCTGGCGGTGGTTATTTACGATAGTTTCCCGAATAGATTGTAAAACCTCCTCATTCCTTTTTTTATCCGTGCTGGGTTCTACAGGAGGGGAAATGATGACCCGGATGGAACCTGGGTTGATGCGGGCACTGCCTTTTTTGATGATATCGCCGCTTCCTATAATGGTCACCGGTACCATAGGACTTTTGGTCCGACTGGCTATCAAATTGCTACCTTTTTTAAACGGGCCTATTTCCCCATCTTCGGAGCGTGTGCCTTCGGGGAAAATGATTATCGAACATCCTTCCTTTATTTTTTCCAGAGCTTTGTTAAAAGCTTCATAAGCTTTTTTACGATTATCCCTTTCAACGGGGATGTAGCCTGCCGCTATCATCGCCCAGCCTAGAAAAGGAATCTTGAACAGGCTTGATTTGGCGATCCATCTGATTTGTACCGGAAGATACCCGGACAACGCAAAAATATCAAAATACCCCTGATGGTTGGAAACGAAAATTTGCGGCCTGTCGGTGAGGATATTTTCCAGTCCATCGATTTCAACTTTAGCTCCGTTCAGCTTGCAAAGAAGTCGACACCAGAGTCTGGATATTTGGTGTGAGAAGTTACCACTCCAGTCAAAGAATCCCGCAACAGCGGCCAGGAACCCGAGAACTATGGATAGAAAAGTAATGAGTATCCAAAACCTTCCAGTATGATAAATTGAAATAAGCTTGCTCAATTTGGGTTCCGTTTGAAATCGGATTGAAAAACAGGGTGAAAAACAGGGAAAGTATGAGTGTTCGATTTCAACTCTGCATGTCTTTAATATTGCTGGTTGTAAATGCTCCGAATTCTGCCGCCTGGGGGCCTCAGGGGCACCGTGTTATAGGCCTTATTGCTGAGAACCACCTGGAGCCGGAGGTTAAAGAATTAATCGCCAAAAAGTTTAACATAAACAGCCTGGCTGGTGTCGCAAACTGGGCAGATAGGACCCGGAAAAAACGAAAAGAAGAAGGCTCCTGGCATTACACCAATATTGAAGAGGGACAGTGGACTTATGACGCTGAAAGGGATTGTCCCAACGGGGCCTGTGTCACGGAGAAAATTCATGAGTTTTCAGGCATTTTGCTTGACCGCTCAGTCCCTTTGCGGAAAAGAAAGAATGCGCTGAAATTTCTGGTGCATTTTGTCGGGGATGTGCATCAACCTCTTCACCTGGGTAATTTAAAAGACCGTGGCGGAGGAACCCTTCGCTTTCCCTATAAAGGGAAAGATGTCAGCCTGCATTATTTATGGGATGGTGGATTGGTCGACTGGGGCAGTTTGTCGAATTATGCCGACCGCTTGAATGAAAAGGTGTCAGAGGCGGATGTTTCAACCTGGAGCCAGTCAACAGTTTCTGACTGGGCCAACGAGTCCAGAAGCCTGGCTTTAAAAGTGGCCTATAATGTTGGTGGCTTGTCCAAAGTTTATATAAAAAGAGGTCGGGAGATCATTGACCTCAGGCTCACGCAGGCAGGGGTCCGCCTTGCACATCTGCTGAACAAAATATTAATTTTTTAGACGGGATAGGGGGAAACCTTGTCAGAAAAAAATCCGATTTATTTCAAACAATTGTTGTCGGGGATCGATTTAGGTACCCAGGATCCCTCGGCGCGTTCGATGGCTAATTTTTTATATTTGATCGGGAATCAGGAAACCCGCGAATGTGTGGTGGTCGACCCGGCGTGGGACATTGATGGGATTCTCAAAGTCGTTGAAGAGGATGGCATGAAACTCACCGGTGCTTTGGTGACCCATTACCATCCCGACCATGTGGGGGGAGAAATTTTTGGCATTGAAATTACCGGATTGGCTGAACTGATGGAAAAGCATCCTGTACCGGTTTATGTTAACAAGCATGAGGCGGAAGGATTGAAGAAGATCACGGGAATATCCATGTCCGACATGAAGCAGGTGGATGGCGAGGACAAACTAAAATTAGGTTCCGTTGAGATTAGTTTTTTGCACACTCCGGGGCATACACCCGGGTCTCAGTGTTTTCGGGTGGCCGATAGCCTTGTTGCCGGCGATACTCTTTTTTTACAAGGATGCGGGCGGGTGGATCTGCCCGGAGGGAATAGTGAAGAACTGTTCCATACCCTCACCCGGCGGCTGTCCAAGATTGAAGACCATGTTGTTTTATATCCGGGGCATAATTATGGTGGAAAGCCCTCTGGCGAAATGGGAGATGTCCGCCAGTCAAACTCCAATCTACAGATTCAACATCTGGAAGATTGGTTTGCGATCATGGGTAGATAATGCGACCTGAATATAGGGCTGGCTAGCCGGGGGCAGATAGCAAGCAATAATATCACCGTCACACGTTTAGGGCTGATTTTTCAGGCCTATTTTGAAACGAATTTTTTATCCCTTTAAAGGGGGTTGAAACTTGCCGGCAAATAGAATAAATTTAGCGTGCTTAAACTTTATGACCAAGGAGGTCGTCAGATGAGATCCATCCTTTCAATGTTTGCGAAATCGCCGTTCAAGCCCCTTGGGAGCCATATGGACAAGGTCCGTGCCTGTGTGGAGCAGATCAAACCTCTGTTTGACGCGCTGGAAAACAAGGACTACGATTCCGTTAAGAAAATTTCCGAATTGATCGTGAAGCTGGAGCATGAGGCCGACATGATCAAGGATGATATCCGTACTCATATGCGGCAAAGCATGTTCCTGCCGGTTGATAAAAAAGATTTCATGCATCTGCTTTCCGCGCAGGATGATATCGCGGATGCGGTGGAAGATTTAGCCGTTTTACTGCGTATCAAAAACCTGGATACACCGGATGAAATCAAACCCCGCTTGAAGGAATTGGTGGACCATGTTGTCGATACTGCGCATATGGGTTGCGATCTGATTTCCGAGTTGGAAGCTTTGCTGGAGGCTTCTTTTGGTGGTGCCGAAGCGGAAAAAGTGGAGAAGGCTACCCAAAAACTCGGTACCGCAGAATGGGAAGCCGACCGTAAGCAGTTTGAGCTGGCACAAAAGTTGTTTGCCTTGGGCAATGATTTAGGTGCGGCAGATTTACTGCTTTGGAATGAAGTGATAAAAAAGCTTGGCGCTGTAGCAGACAAGACAGAACAAATCGGTAAAACTCTCAGGATATTCCTTTCTCAGTAATCCAATTTCCCCTTTTTCAATCTCGGCAAGGAGCCTTGGTTTGGATTTAGATACCTTCCTGCTTTCATTCGCTGTGATCGCCTGCATTTATATGGCGTGCAATATTGGAGCGAACGATGTTGCCAATGCCATGGGGACAAGTGTCGGCTCAAAATCGCTGACATTTCGCCAGGCTATTTTGATTGCCGCCGTAGCGGAATTTGTCGGCGCTTTTTTTGTCGGGGGTGAAGTTTCCAACACCATCCGCAAGGGAATGCTCGACCCGCTAATGTTTGAGGCGGTTCCTTATCATCTGGTTTATGGCATGATTTCCGCTTTGGTCGCGGCGGCACTCTGGTTGCATATTGCCAGTTATCTGGGGTGGCCGGTTTCTACGACCCATTCCATTGTGGGAGGCGTTGTGGGGTTTGGTGTCATCGCCGGAGGCATGGATGTCATCAACTGGGGAAAAGTCGGTATGGTGGTTTTGAGCTGGGTGGTTTCACCGGTTATGGGTGGTTTCTTTGCTTTTCTCCTGTTCAAGTTTATTAGTAAGACCGTTTTCAGCAAACGAACCCCTCTGATTTATGCCAAAAACCTGCTCCCTTATATGGTGTTTTTTGTATTCGTGATCCTTACCAATGCCATGGTTTATAAGGGACTGAAAAATCTTCATTTAGATCTTTCCTTTGATCGGGCCTTGATTATTTCCCTTATCGTGGGAGCTCTGGCGTTTTCAGTTGCAAAATATCTGGTAAGAAAAATTCCTTACGACCCCTCTTGGGATCTCCAAGAACAATTTCATAAAACAGAAAATGTATTCAAATACCTACAGATTTTAACAGCGTTTTATGTGGCTTTTGCTCACGGTTCCAATGATGTGGCCAATGCCGTGGGGCCTTTGGCGGCTGTGGTGGCGATTCTTAAAGATGGGCAGGTGCATATGAATGTACCCATGCCTACCTGGATACTAGGATTAGGCGGGGGTTTCATTGTATTCGGGTTGATGGTTTGGGGGGCCAAGGTCATGGCAACGATTGGAGAAAAAATAACGGAGCTTACTCCCTCGAGAGGGTTTGCCGCCACATTTGGTGCCGCAACAGTTGTTTTAATCTGTTCTAAAATGGGTCTGCCTATTTCCACAACACATACTCTGGTGGGGTCAGTGATTGGAGTGGGGCTGGCCAGGGGCTTGCCAACCCTGAATCTGGATATTATCAAAATGATCGCAATTTCCTGGATCTCGACCATTCCGTTTACGGCTGTTATCTCCATGCTGTGCTTCAAGATATTTTTAATCTTTTTGCCTTAGCCGTTTAACCTTACAGGGTAGGATAAAAACAAAAACCCCCTGGCCGGGTCAGGCCAGGGGGTTTTTTAATGGGACATGAAAAGAGTCCCAATTAGTTATAATTTTGTTTTTGTAAATACTCCGGCAGAGTCCATTCCAGTTTATCCTGGTCAGGGTTGTAGTGGGCTAAAGCTCCACAGAAAGAGCAATACTCAACTCCGAGTTCGTAGTCCAGGGTGACAGTGTTAACCCTGTGCTCACAGAACTTCTTTTTTATTACCGGGGGTTCGTCATCCTTACCCTGAAACCAACCTTTAGAAATTGTTAAGTCTTCCATTAAGATTCTCCTTGTTCGTTCAAAGATCACTGTCACTCTTAACTTTCACAGTGTCCCCTATGTTCGGCAACAATTCAAGTCTTAAAAATCTTCTGATGTAAATCTGTTTTGACGCATTAGCTACTGCGCTATTTTGTGGATAGGGAATGGCGTTTTTTTTACGTGGGGTGTTCGAAGAATAGGTTTATGCGGTCTGAAGAAAAATCTGGCTGACTTCTTCAAATTGAGCTTCTGCCTGCTCTATAATCTGCTGGAGGTGCAAATCCTCGGATAACTGAACCGCATCCCAAGCACTTTTCTCGTAGGCATATTCTTCCATATCGTGGTCAGGGCCTGAAATAATCTGGTGGCTGATTCTATCTGCCAAGTGAACGACTGCGGCTTCCTGGGGAAAATTGTCAGCCGATGTGGGGAAATGATGATGGGCAACAGCTTCCTGTAATTTTTTCGGAAGATTCCAAGCCCTGAGAAGAGCCCCACCGACAGCACCATGATCAAAACCAAAGTATTTTGCTTCGGCTTTATGCCAACGGTCTCCACTTTTTCCTGCAAAGTCTATAACAAGCTTGAGTTGATCGGGAACTTTGAGGCACATCACCAAGCGACCGATATCGTGCAGGAGTCCGGCTACAAAAATACTCTCTCCGTCATGTTCCCCACGTGCTTGATGAATGGCCCGGGCGGACAGTCCACAGGCAACACTATGTTTCCAGAAACGCTTCATGTCCATCAGGTCTTTGGGAATGCCTTTGAATTGCTCGACCACTGTTGTGGCCAAAACCAATTGCATCAGTTGGCCTGTTCCTACAACTGCCAGTGCGTGAGAAATTGTTTCAATTTCTCCGCGAAATCCATAAAACGCGCTGTTGACAATTTTTAAGAGACGAAGGGTAAGGGAAGGATCCACGCTGATTACTTCAGCAATGTCATCAAAATCGCAGTCCGGGTCAGCGACCACTTCCCGCAATTTATAGAAAGTGTTGGGGAGTGATGCAAGCGGCTCGTTTTTGCTTATCAGGTCCTGAATATCAATCATGCTCATAATAGAACAAATAAAAAGAAATCCCTGTTAATATCGTACTTCGGATATCGTGGTTTTTGTTTGTTCTCCCCACTCCGAGTCTACATTATAATGTAAACCTATTCCAACATTTCCAATGTCCCAATCGTGTTAATTTTAAAGGGTTTCAAGGTGTTATGGGGTGATGCTCAGGAAAATCATTGATTTTTCGTGGTTTGCGAGCTTCGGTGTAAACCTGCGGAACGGGTTAATTTTTTTGGATTACCAAAATTTCAGGGGCGAATTATTCCCCCCCACGATTGTGGGGGTATTTTTTCCTCTTCTGATTTTTGCAGTGCCCAGGCGGGTGCCTTATAATCGTGCCATGACCCTCACGGATGGAAACAAAGTTCTTAGAATTTTTCTTTACCTCCTTCTATTTTTAATTAGTTTTCTGGTTTTTGATTCAATAACAGTGGTGGCCGCAGTTTTATTGGCGGTGGCCGCTCTGGACCTTTTTTTGTCCCGAGCCGAACAGAAAAGGGGTCGTTAATTTATGGAGATGTTTAAGTGAAACTTTTAGGTCAGCTTAGAAAAATGAATGCGGAAGCGCAGAACCCGATCACATATTTTTTGAATCTGGATAAAAACTCTTATCCCTTGAATCCGCATATTGGTAAGTCCATGGGATTAAAATGGGCAGGCACCATAACCTGCATCGAATGCGGGCGGAAGACCCGCAAATCCTATGATCAGGGCTATTGCTTTGTCTGCTCCCGAGACCTTCCGGAGAATGCCATGTGCTCGTTCCGTCCGGAACTATGTGTGCACGAGAAAGGAAATGAGGCCGACCGCGAGTTCTGGCGTACCCACTGCAACGTCGATCATTTTGTCTATCTTTCGTTGACCAGTGGAGTGAAGGTTGGCATAACCCGGCACACTAATATTCCTGACCGCTGGATCGACCAGGGGGCCATAAGAGGATTGATCATTGCCAGGGTTCCTGAACGGGTCCTTTCAGGTCAGATTGAAGTAGCTCTGGCGAAACATTTTGCCGACAAAACCAATTGGCGCAAAATGCTGAAAGGGGGGGTGGAAGAGGTGGACTTGCTTGCTCTTCGCGATGAGGCGCACCAACTCTTTCCAGAAGCTTTGAAATGCTATGCTGTGGAGGATGGACAAGTTCAGCAACTGGTGTACCCGGTCGAATCGGTTCCCGAAAAAATCACCAGCCATAATCTCGATAAAATTCCGGAATTCACGGACCGCTTGACGGGCATCAAGGGTCAGTACCTGATTTTTGAGCAGAGGGTGATCAACCTGCGCAAATACTCTGGCTACCACATAGAATTCGACTGCTAGCCGCAGGGGCAACTGGCAATAACTTTTTCTGGCGAACAAAGAGTTGACTCGGCTTAAAGAGTCTTTGCTATGTTCCCTATAACTGGGTAAGGGTTTTTTGAGCCGAGAACACGGTTGCTCGTCAAATAAAGCGATGGCACACTGGCCCCACGCCTAGTGGAAAAAAAAGCCGCACCCTTAAAAGAGTGCGGCTTTTTACTAAATTTATGGAGGGTGGAAGTCAGGCTGTTTGCGTGACAACTTTCCCTATAAACGCCGGAGCCTCTTTTTCATCGCGGTCCGGGTTGGGGGTCAACTGTGCCACTTTAATGTCTTTGGCGAGGCCGAGTTTTTCCAGAACGCAAAGAGCCCACCAGGTCATGTCAATTTCCCAGGGTCGTAAACCATGTCGGGCAGACTTGGGGAACGCATGATGGTTGTTGTGCCAGCCTTCGCCAAAGGCCAACAGCCCTACCCACCAGCAATTGGTGGAGAGGTCATCTTTGAGCGGAAAGGTCACATAACCATACCAATGCGCCGCACTGTTCACCAGCCAGGTGGAATGGTAAGTTACTACCAGGCGGACGAAGACTCCCCAAATGACCCAGGGAAGTCCACCAATGGCAAGCAGGGCGAACCCAAAGGCAACTTGAACTAAAACAAAGTAGTCATCGAGAAATTTGTAAAATTTGTCTTCACAGAAATCTTTGGTGTAGTCGCGAAGTACTTGTTTATCATCAAACTTGGAGTGAGTATTAAACATCCAGTTAAGATGTGCCCACCAGAAACCTTTTTTGGCACTGTGCGGGTCTTCCGGCGTGTCCGAGCCGGCGTGGTGCATGCGGTGTTGCCCGACCCACTTAATAGGACCGTTCTGGCAGGCCAGAGTTCCAAAAAAAATCAGGGTGTACCCGAGCCACGTGGGCGCAGTAAAACCCCTATGTGTGAGATAGCGATGGTAGCCGAGGCAAATGCCCAGTGACGCGGTGAGCCAGTACAGAAAAAACATCACTGCCACGGCACTCCAGGAAAACGCAAACGGAAAAAAAGCAAGTAATGCCATAAGATGTACAGAGACAAGAACAGCTGTGGCGATTGGATTAAATTTGAGTTGGTACTTCTCAGTGGATTCACTGGTCATGGAAAGGCTCCCATAATTAAGGTTTTACAACTACCCTATAATAGCCTGACCCGGCAAAACTGTTTGTAAAACTTATGTAATACCCCTGCTAGCCGCAGGGGCAACTGGCAATAGCTTTTTCTGGCAAACAACCGTTTTCTCGGCTTGATTTGATCTTGCCCATTTGTCTCCTTTGTTTTTGGCGGTCGCGCCGGTAATTAGGCTTTCAATTTAGGCTTCGAACTTGGTAAAGTGGTAGAAATCAGGAGGTTGTGGGTATGCTTATCGGAACGGGAAGGCGAATTAGAGGGCGCAATGGGTAAATTACGGGCTTTGTTCCATCCTATCATGGTGTTTATCGGGGTCCAGATCGCCTGGATCGTGCTCATGGCGGTTTGGATCAACTGGTATCTGGAAAATAACCTGGCGATCAAGGAATTTGCCCAGAAAATCCGTCCAGATTTGTTCACCGCCAAAGTTCAGTGGCTGATTTTGTTTGAGGGTTGTTTCCTGATGCTCCTGATTCTTGCCGGGGTCTATGTGATTTTTGTTTACTGGAACAAGCAGAACCGTTTGAACCAGATGCAAAGCAATTTTGTGGCCAGTGTTTCGCATGAATTGAAATCCCCGCTTGCCTCCATTCAACTCTACCTCGAGACCATGAAATACCAGGATGTCTCGGATGAGGAGGAGAAAGATTTTGTCGAAACCATGTTGTCGGACACACACCGCCTTTCCGGGTTGATCGATAATATCCTGCAATCGAGCAAAGCCGATCCCAAGAGCATGGCATTGCAGTTTCAGCCTGTGGATATGGGAGACTTTCTTGCAGATGTGGTCAAGGGACATAAACGTCAGTTTGAGGAAAAAAAGTGTTCGGTGGATTTGAAGCTGGAGGCTTCTCCCACGCTGAGTCTGGATAAAAGGGCTTTGCGCATGGTGTTTAACAACCTTGTCGGCAATGCGCTACGGTATTCCCCTGCAGGTTCTTCGTTGAATATCCATCTACATAAAATTGGCAAATACTGGGAAGTGGATTTTGAAGACCGGGGCATCGGCTTTGACAAAAAGGATATGAAAAAGATTTTCAGAAAATTTTACCGGGTGCAGAACAAAGACACGCAGAATATTGAAGGAGCCGGACTGGGTTTGTTCATTTCCAGTGAAATTGTGAAAAACCATAAAGGCCGCTTGAAAGTTTCCAGTCCGGGAAGGGGCAAAGGCTCAATGTTTTCCGTTCTGCTTCCGGTCAGCCGGGAAGTCGAAGCTTAAGATATCTGTGAAAATCTGGATAGGTGATGGATACTAAAGACAAAAAAATTATTGTGGTCGAAGACGAAGCGCATCTTGCCAAGGGACTGCAGTTCAACCTGGAGCGGGAGGGTTACCGCGTCACTCTCGTTGACAACGGCCAGTCGGCTCTGGATATTCTGGGGAAGGAGGAATTTGATCTGATGATCCTCGATATCATGCTCCCCAAGGTAAGCGGACTGGAAGTAGCCAGGCGAATTCGTAGCACGGACATGCGCTTCCCGATTTTAATGCTTTCCGCTAAATCCACAGATGAAGACCGGGAACTGGGACTAGCCGCCGGGGCTGATGACTATTTGACCAAACCGTTTCATCTGCCGGAACTTCTGCTGAGGGTCAAAGGAATCCTGCGTCGTTGGGAATGGTATAAGGAGCCGGTGCACGATGAGGAGGTTTTTCAGTTTGGTGATATGTGGATCAACTTTGCCAGCGGTAAAGCCAAAGGGTGCTCCGGTGAATTCTATCTGACAGCTAAAGAAGCGTTGCTGATAAAACTGCTGGTGAAGAATAAGGGAAGTATTGTGACTCGTGAGGAACTGTTGGAAAAAGTATGGGGTTATGATCCGCAAACTGAAACCCGCACAGTGGACAATTTCATAGCTCGCCTGCGCAAATATTTTGAGAAGAAACCCCAGTCCCCAAAACACATCATCACCCATCGCGAAAAAGGCTACGAGTTCAAGTCTGATTCGAAGAAGTGATGGGTCTGAAATTCTTCCTGTAATAACTTCAGATTTTTTTCCATTCCTTTGGCGGAAACGTCCTCAATAAACGGGCAGGTGCCCAGCACAGGGGTGTCGGAAAATTCTTCGATCAGTTTCCCTTGCTCTTGTTCAATCGCATTCACCTCGCCTGCATCAGAAGGGTTGAGGATCACACCTTTGATTTTCAGTCCGTGTTGTCGGGCGGCATTAATCGTCAGCAGGGTGTGGTTCAATGTCCCCAGCCGGAGACGGCTGACAATAATCAGCGGCAGTCCCATTTGTAAAGCCAGGTCGGCGACATTATAACGGCGGGTTATCGGTACTATGAGGCCGCCTATGCCTTCCACCAGCATCATGGAATGCTTGGACTGAAGTGCTCGGAAACTCTCCAGTATTTTCTCCGGTTCGAGTTCCTTCTCTTCGGTTCTGCCTGCCTGATAGGGGGAGGCCGGGGTTTTTAGCCGGTAAGGGCAGACTTCCTCCAGACTGTCATGAACTCCTGCGACTTCCATCAGAAACCGTGTGTCGGAGTTGGCACTGCATTCTGGGTCCACTCCGGTCTCGATGGGTTTCATCACCCCGACATCTTCTCCCCGGCTTTTGAACAGGGTCGCCAGGCAGGCGGTGACCACGGTTTTGCCTACGCCGGTATCGGTTCCTGTAACGAAATATCCTTTCATGTTTCTCCGTTTTTTCTCGACTTGTAAATCTGATATAATTAATAACGGCTTCCAGGTTTGGAGGCAAGTTATTAATCAATTTGTGCTGGGCTAGAAGATGGGATCAAAAAAACTGGAGATCATCTGCCCCTGTTGCGAAACCAAGCTTCAGGTGGACCAAAAAACCGGTGAGATAATCTGGGAAGAGAGAAAACCCAAGCCGGTGGCTTCCCTCACCGATATGGTGAAGGATCTGGAAAGCAAGAAAAAGGAAAACGCAGATGTTTTCAAAAAAAATAGCCAGAACCAGAAAGAACGGGGCCGGGTTCTCGATGAAATTTTCAAGGAATCAACAAAACACGTAGATAAATCCGGCGAAAAACCCCTGCGCGATTTCGATTTCGACTAGCTACTAGGCGCCGGCGAACCGCCGGGGGCAACTGGCAATAGCTTTTATCTGCTAACAAAGAGCTAGCTCGGCTGAAAGAGCCGTTGCCCAGTAGCCTCCCTCGCTAGAGGGCAATACGCATTCCATCCAGAGCCAGTTCCACTCCTTTTGGCAGGTCGCGGGATACCTTTTCATGATCGAAGTGATGGTTGATGTGGGTCAGAATGGTTCTTTCAGGCTGAAGGGTTTCAGCAGCTTCCAGAGCCTGGCTGAGGCTGAAATGGGTAGGGTGTGGTTTGAACCCAAGGGCATTCAGAATTAGAACTTTCAATCCTTTCAGCTTTTCCTGGGTGGTCTCCGGGATTTTACTGCAGTCGGTGATGTAGGCGCAGTCCTTGAAGCGGAACCCATTGATGATCAGCTTGCCATGCTGGATATCAAGAGGGGTGACAGGGATATCGCCGAAGTGGTAGGTTTTATCTTCCAATTCGTTGAGGATCAACTGCGGAATGCCGCCGCCGATCTGCTCGGTTTCTCCGAAAATATAGCTGAAATTTTTATTCAGGTGGTACAGGGTTTGCGCGTTACCGTAAACGGGCAATTTGGTCTTGTTGAAAAAATTAAAACTGCGCAGTTCATCGATTCCATGAACATGGTCGGCGTGGTGATGAGTGTAAAGGACGGTATCGATTTCCCGGATTCCGTAGAGCAGGCATTGTTGCCTGAGGTCTGTGGAAGTATCGACCAGAATGGTGTGGCCGTTTTGCCGGACCATGACTGAGGATCGCAAGCGCTTGTTGCGTGGATCTTTTGACAGGCAAACTTCGCAGTCACAACACAGTGAAGGAACCCCTGTTGAGGTCCCGGTTCCTAAAAATAGAATTTCCATAAAAATATTTATAGTCGCCGGGCCATGCCCGGAGAGAATGGTGCAAGAGTCTATTAAGCCGAGAAAAATGGTTGCTAGCCAGATAGAGTTTTGCTCATTGGGTCGCGCGTTATGCTCATCATTTGCCTTCGTGCCCCAAAGGGGTATCACGCTGGCCGGCGGAGGTATTCCGCTAACTCATTGTAAGTAGGGTAATCCGGTGTGTCAAGGTAGGGGGAGTGGGTAGACGGAGTTTGTACTGCCTCTAAGGGGCGACAAAAGTTTGCCGGGGCCTTGCGGATCAGCATTGAACGCCCTGTGAAAGTTGTGATACAGTTAGTGTTTCGATAAATACAGATTTCATTTAGAGGAGTTAAATATGTCAGCATTAGTTGCTAAACCTGCCCCGGATTTCACCGCCCAAGCCGTGATGCCTGATGGTAGTTTTAAAGAAATCAAACTTTCCGACTACAAGGGAAAGTATGTCATTCTGTTTTTCTATCCGTTGGACTTTACATTCGTCTGCCCGACCGAAATCATCGCATTCAGTGATAAAATAGATGAATTCAAGAAGCGAAATGCCGAAGTGCTGGGGGTTTCCATTGACAGCCACTTCTCGCATCTGGCCTGGAGAAATACGGACCGTAAAACAGGTGGCATTGGCGACATTGCCTACCCACTCGTTGCCGACCTGAGCAAGAAAATCACTTATGATTACGGGGTCATGCATGACGCTGGGATTGCTTTTCGTGGACTGTTCCTGATCGACAAGGAAGGTGTGGTTCAGCATCAGCTCATCAATAATCTGCCTTTGGGAAGAAATATTGATGAAGCCTTGCGGATGATTGATGCTCTGCAGTTCCATGAGAAAAACGGGGAAGTGTGCCCGGCGAACTGGAAAGAGGGCGAAGATGGCATGAAGGCCGATCCTTCCGGATCACAAGAGTATTTCGGCAAACACAACTAACCACTAGGCGTGGGGCCGACTGGCAATAGCTCTTATTTGCTAGCAACAGTACTCTCGGCTTGACGAGTTATTGCTGGTTGCCAGTTATGCCAGCCTGATAGTGTCTTGGAGTTTGGGGCGTTTCCGACAGGAGACGCCCCTTTTTTTCCACTAGATTACATATTGCAGTTGTAAATCACCCCAGCCCCTCTTTGGAAAAGAGGGGTCCATTAAAGCTCCCCCTTCCACGAACGGGGTTGGGGGGATTTGATTTTCCCAATATTAGAAATTCTATATGATTTTACTTTGTAATGACGATGGATTTAACGCGGATGGATTGAGAGCCCTGCATCGGGAGCTCAGTAAAGAGGACGAAGTGATCATTGTTGCTCCGGAAACGGAGCAAAGCGCCATGGGTCACGCTATCACACTGAACGAACCGCTCAAGGTTCGGAAGGTGGAAGAGGAGGGTCGGCTCATAGGTTACGCGGTTAATGGAACTCCCGCCGATTGTGTGAAGCTGGCTACTGCGGTATTGCTGGATGAACCGCCCCGGCTGGTGGTTTCGGGGATCAATCTTGGGGGGAACCTTGGCATTTGCGCTCTTTACTCCGGAACCGTTTCTGCCGCGACCGAAGCTATGATTATGGGGGTTCCCAGTATCGCGGTCTCGCTGGACACCTATGAAAACCCGGATTTTAATCCTGCTGCGAAATTCACCCGCAAGCTGATTTCCAGAGTCCTTGAAAAGGGATTGCCCGAAGGTGTGGTCCTGAACGTCAATGTCCCGCCTGTTCCTGAAAGTGAGATTGCCGGGGTGGCTGTCACCCGTCAGGGGAAGTCACGGGTGGTCGAATCGTTTGACCAGCGAGTGGACCCTAGAAACAATACCTATTACTGGATGGCGGGGGAGATGCGGTTCGATGAAACCGAAGAAGGAGCCGACTGCGTGATGGTGGCTAAGAATTATATATCAGTGACACCCATCCACTTTGACCTCACCCACCACTCTTCCATCGAAGTGATCAAAGACTGGAAGTTGGAACTTTAGTCCGTATATTGGATAAGTATTTTCAAGTGAGGATGAGGGGGCTACTTGAGGGCAATAAAAAAGGGGAAGGGCAAAAAGCCCTTCCCCTTTTATTGTGAACGCTTGAACTATTCCGTTTCAACTGCGTCGCGCAGGGCTTCCTTGCGGCTGAGTTTGACTCGGCCCTGTTGGTCTACATCAATGACCTTGACTTTAATTTCATCACCTTCCTGAATTTCGTCACTGACATTTTTGATGCGGCGGTCGCATATTTGCGAGATATGTACCAGGCCATCGGTGCCAGGGAAGATTTCCACGAAAGCGCCGAAATCGACGATCTTTTTTACCTTGCCGAGATAGACTGTTCCGACCTCTACTTCCTGCACAAGATTTTGCACATACTCAATGGCCTTTTTGGCAGCTTCCTCATCTGAGGAGGCGATTGAAACTACCCCATCATCGTTGATGTCGATGGAGACGCCGGTTTTGTCAATGATATCGCGGATGACTTTGCCGCCCGGTCCAATAACATCGCGAATCTTGTCTTTGGGAACCGTAATCTGGACGATTCTCGGTGCGTATTTGGACATTTCAGCTCTCGGAGTTTGCAGAGCTTTATCCATTTCGCCGAGGATGTGTAGTCTTCCTGCTTTCGCTTGTTCGAGAGCTTTGCTCATGAGCTCACGGTCCAGGCCATCGACTTTGATATCCATTTGAAGAGCGGTGATGCCATTTGGGGTTCCCGCCACTTTAAAGTCCATATCACCGAGATGGTCTTCGGACCCGAGGATATCGGAAAGAATAGCAACCCGGTCGCCGTCCTTAATCAGGCCCATGGCGATGCCCGCAACAGGGGCTTTGATAGGAACGCCTGCATCCATCAGTGAGAGCGAACCGCCGCACACTGAAGCCATGGAGGAAGAACCGTTGGACTCAAGAATATCGGATACGATTCGGATGGTGTATGGGAACTTTTCTTTATCCGGCAGGATAGGAATCAGAGCGCGTTCGGCGAGCATGCCGTGGCCTACTTCGCGTCGTCCGGGGCCAGCAATAAACTTGACCTCACCTGTACAGAAAGCCGGGAAATTGTAGTGCAGGAAAAAAGACTTGGTGCCCTTGAATTCCAAACTGTCAATTCGTTGTTCATCGGAGGAGGTTCCCAGGGTAGAACTGACCAGAGCCTGGGTTTCGCCACGGGTAAAAACAGCGGAACCGTGTACCCTGGGCAAGTAGCCGATCTTAATACTGATGGCGCGGACATCGGCCAGTCCTCTGCCGTCTACCCGATACTGCTTGTCGAGAACAAGGTTGCGCACGATATCTTTTTCCAGGTCATGGAAAATTTCTTTAATCGCGCCACCTTTCTCTTTATATTCTTCCTCGCTGAACTCTTGGGCGAGGCATGCTTTAATTTCCTTGATGGCATCGCTACGCTCGTGCTTGCCGGCGATTTGCATCACCTCAGTAAGCTTGGACGCGGCTAGGTCGTGAATTTTGCTTTTCAGCGCTTCATCCACTTGTGGCGCTTCGACCACGATTTTTTCCTTGCCAAGAAGTTCTCGGAGCTTGATCTGAATTCCGATCAATTTTTTGATTCTTTCGTGACCGAAATCAAGAGCCTCCATCATATCGTCTTCACTCACTTCTTTTGCACCCGCTTCAACCATTACGATTCCATCTAAAGTTCCGGCCATGACCAAGTTCAGGTCGCTCTCAGCCGTCTCTTCGTAGGTGGGGTTGAAAATCAACTTGCCATCAACCCGGGAAATACGGGCTCCGGCAACAGGAGTTTCAAAAGGAATTTCTGAGATCATCAATGCGGCGGAAGCGCCGGTGATGGCATTAATATCCGGAGCATTAACCTGATCGTGTGAGATAACCAGTGCAACAACCTGGGTTTCGTTTTTGAAACTTTTCGGGAACAATGGTCGAATGGGCCTGTCGATCAACCGACAAGTCAAGGTTTCGATGTCCCCGGGCCGGGCTTCCCGCCTAAAAAAGCTGCCGGGAATTTTTCCGGCGGCATAGGTTTTTTCCCGGTAGTCTACAGTCAGGGGAAAGAAATCGATGCCTTCTCGTGCCTGGTTAGCCATGGTGGCGGTCACCAGTAGCATGGTGTCACCTTGTCGGATAACGACTGCGCCACCGGCTTGCCGGGCCAGGTCACCGGCTTCTATTGAAATTAGTTTTCCATCTATATCTATTTCTACTTTTTCCATCTATATTTCTCCAATGTCTTTTTTTCCTGCGAATTCAGGATAGGTTGGGCGCGACTATCTGCGTATGCTGAGCTTCGAAATGATGCTCTGGTAACGACTAATATCTTCTTTTTTTAAGTGATCCAAAAGCTTTCGTCGTTTGCTGACTAGCTTGAGGAGTCCGCGCCGTGAATGGTGGTCTTTGGAATGGGTCTTGAAGTGCTCCGTCAGGTAGGTAACACGTTTTGTCAATAATGCGATCTGCACTTCTGAAGACCCTGTGTCTTTTTCATGAAGCTTGTAATCTGTAATAATCGTAGTTTTTTGTTCAAGGTTCAGTGCCATAGTTCTCTCTCCAACTCGTTTAATGCAGGAAAACGATTGGAAAATGTTTTCGCAGAGACAGCATTTTTTATTCTGAGCTGTCCCTGCGAAAACATTCCAACCTTTCCCTATCAAATTTCCAATTGTTTATAATTAAAATTAAATCAAAACACGTTTTAATTTAAACGCGATATCTTCACCTGCCAGCCGGGCGAATCGGTCCTGATCTACAAGGGGCTCGACGATGGCGAGTACCTTGTCACTGCCGTTGCAAACCCGCATCATCATGCCTGGTTTAAATTCCCCGGGATAAGCTTTCAGGGAAGACTTGGGCAGGGCATTGCCGTGGGCAAGAGGCTCTATAAAATCATCGTTAATGCGTATTTCCGGAAGAAACCCCAGAACTTTTTCCACAGGAAAAAGCACTTCGTTCAGTTTCCCGTTAACGTTTGCGGCTTCCAACGCTTCGGGACTGACTGAAGAGTCCTGATCGAACACTCCCACTTGTTTCCGGATCAACCCGGACATATGGGCACCGCAACCCAGTTTCTGTCCAATATCATGGCAGAGGGTGCGGAGGTAGGTTCCCGCAGAACAATGAGCCTCAAATTCTACCAGATTTCCATCCATATTAATAAAATCAATGGAATAAAAATGAACTGAGACAGGTTTCCTCTCGATAGTAATACCATTTCTGGCTAATTTGTAAAGGGGAATTCCTTTGTTTTTCTTTGCCGAGTACATGGGGGGGACCTGTTTTTGCTCTCCGACAAAACCTGTGAGCATGTCCCTGACCTGGGTTTCGGTGATTTGGGAGGGATTGCCCTCAAAAATGGTTTTTCCTGTAGAGTCCTGGGTGTCGGTGGCTGTCCCCAGAGTCATAGTACATTGATAATGCTTGGATAAAGGCGAAAGAAATTGGATAATTCGAGTGGACTGGTTCAGGCAGATGGGTAAAATGCCCTCTGCCATGGGGTCCAGGGTGCCTATATGCCCGGCTTTTTTGACACCCAGAATTCTTTTTACCGACTGGACCATGGAAAACGAGGTAGGGCCAGAGGGTTTATAGAGGTTGACTACCTGGTTCAGAGTGCAGTTCATTGAGTATTTTTGAGATTTTTTCAACATGATCGGCGTTATCATCTCGCCGGAATTCCAGTTCCGGGAGGAATTTTAAATAAAGGTTTTTGCCCAATGTGTTGCGGATGAACCCTTTTGCACTTTGCAGTCCTTCCAGCGTATCGGTCTTTTCTTGTTCCGAGCCCATCACGCTGATGAATATTTTAGCGTGTTTGAGATTGTCCGAAAGCTCCACCTTGGTGACGGTGGCGAAGCCTATCCGGGGGTCTTTCAATCCACTCTGAACTATCTTGGATATCTCTTCAAGGATCAGTTCCTGAATTCTTTGAGAGCGTTTGAATCGCATGAAAATACCTGCTTTAGCAAAAGTTTCCGGAGCCCAGGTTCATGGTTTCTGTTTTGCAATCGGTGATCTCGGCCAGATTCATCCGATCGATTGCATCGACCACCTTTGTCATCAACCCATCCATGTAAGGGCGGTCGGACCCTACGGCAGATATCCCCATGTGGAGACTTTGCCAATGGTCCTGGTCTCCAACTTCCGCTACAGACACATTAAAATTATTCTTGAGCCGGTCTTTAATGGCCCTGACAACCCGGCGCTTTTCTTTTAACGACCGGCTTTCGTGCAAATAAAACTTGATGGAACAACAACCAATAACCATTTTCTCTTGTGGAGGTCCGCGTATTAAGAGGTGATCTCTTCCATCACAAACGGTTCGATAACATCTCCCTGCTTCACATCCTGAAACTTGTCGATCGATACACCACAATCATAACCTGCGGCGACTTCCTTCACATCGTCTTTAAATCTTCTGATAGACGCGATTTTGCCCTGGTAGACTACCACACTGTCTCGAATCAGGCGGGCCTCCAGATTGCGTTCCATTTTACCTGAGAGAACATGGCATCCGGCAATGGTGCCGACTTTGGGAATAGTAAAAACTTCCCGGATCTCTGCCTTGCCGATAATCCGTTCTTTGTATTTGGGGGCAAGCATTCCCTCCAGAGCCTGTTTCATGTCGTTGATGGCATCATAAATAATGCTGTAGAGACGAACATCTACCTGGTCTCTCGCGGCAAGTTTTGCGGCCTGGTCTGTTGGGCGTACGTTGAATCCGATAATGATGGCGTTGGACGCACTGGCCAGAATAACATCCGACTCGGTGATACCCCCGACTGCGTCATGAATACACTTGATGCGAACTTCACTATTCTCCAGGTTTCCGAAGGCCTCCTGAACGGCGTGAATCGAACCCTGGACATCTGCTTTAATGATCAGGTTGAGTTCTTTAATCTGGCCTTCGACAATCTGCTGGTGCAGATCATCCATGGTGATACGTGTGGATTTGGCCAGTTGGAGTTCCCGCTGTTGTTGCAGTCTCAGGTTACTGAGTTGCCGCGCCCTTTTTTCATCCTGAACCACCATGAAGTGGTCACCGGGCTGTGGAACATCGGGTAAACCCACCACCTCTACAGGAGTAGAAGGAATTGCTTTTTTAATTTTTTTGCCTTTGTCATCGATAAGTGCCCGGACCTTGCCAAAATAGCAACCAACGATGAAAGGTTCGCCGATTTTCAAGGAGCCGCTTTGAATAACCATGGTGGCGACAGGCCCACGCCCCTTATCCAGCTTGGATTCAATCACCACGCCTTTACCACGGAGTAACGGATTTGCTTTCAGTTCCATGACCTCTGCTTGCAGGAGCAGGTTTTCAAGGAGGTTGTCAATTCCGGTTCCCTTCAGGGCTGAGACTTCCACATAAATAGTTTGTCCGCCCCAATCTTCAGGCAGAAGGCCGAGATCAGCTAATGCTTTTTTAACCTCATCGGGTTTTGCGTCCGGTTTGTCAACCTTGTTGATAGCGACAAGAATTGGAACACCCGCCGCTTCCGCGTGATGAATCGCTTCTTTAGTTTGCGGTTTGATTCCGTCATCGGCGGCTACAACCAGAACGACAATATCTGTCACCTGCGCGCCCCTGGCTCTCATAGCCGTGAAGGCTTCGTGTCCCGGTGTGTCGAGAAAAGTGATGGGCGATCCCTTGATATGGGCCTGATAGGCACCGATATGTTGAGTGATCCCACCGGCTTCAAATTTGGTCACCTCAGTTTTACGGATGGCATCCAGAAGGGAGGTCTTACCGTGATCGACATGGCCCATGATGGTTACAATCGGAGCCCTGAAAACATGGTCTTTGGCATCGTCCTTTTCATCTTCCGTGAAATCCAGTTCAGATTTTTCAATAAAAAGTTCAACCTCAAACCCAAGTTTGTCGGCCACCTTGCCAGCAAGCTCAAAGTTTAGAGTCTGATTGATATTGGCCAGAATTCCGAAAACCATTAATTCCTTAATGATTTCATTCGGAGCACATTTTAATTTTTCTGCCAGTTCCCGCACTGGAATGTTTTCGCCAATTTGAACCAGCTCGAACGTGTCTTCTTCTGTGCTAGGCTCCGGGGTCGGTGCAGGAGCAACGGGGGGTGCTACTACCGGGGCTTTAACTTTTTGGGCTGGGGGTTTAGCTTTCGGAGCCGGGGCCGGTTTTTTCTCAACGGGTTTAGGCTTTTCTTCTTGTTTGACTATTTTGAGGCCGAGTTTTTTTATTGTTTTACTTTCCGGTGTTTTCTGGGCTTTTTCCTCTTTGGCCGGCGCCTTGGCTTTTACGACCGCTTTGGCCTTGGCTTTTGGGGTTGAGGTTTTTTCGGTCTTGTCGGCTAATTTTTTTGCGACTTTTTTGGCGGCGGTAGATTTAGCCTGGGTTTTCGCG